>ERZ794947.19-NODE-19-length-127529-cov-124.827039_pt1 | contig 127529 bp, 68 predicted proteins | sample MGYA00511908_ERZ794947 | MGnify/ENA primary metagenome ERZ794947 (study PRJEB30137, sample SAMN04331400) | food metagenome | isolation source: control ferment replicate 2c | study: EMG produced TPA metagenomics assembly of the Comparison of meta-barcoding and...
TCTACCACTCCTACAACCTCTACCACATCGACTATTCCTACAACCTCTACTACTTTTACAACTTCTACCACTCCTACAACTTCTACAACTTCGAGCACTTCTACCACGCCTACAACCTTTACTACTTCTACCACTTCGACTACTCCTACCACTTCAAGCACCTTGACCACTTCGACTACTTCAACTACTTCTACTACGCCTACAACCTCTACCACTTCAAGTAGTTCTAGCACTTCTACTACGCCTACAACTTCTACCACTTCTACCATTTCTACCGCTCCCACGACCTCTACGACTTCAAGCACTTTCAGCACTTCTAGTGCCTCTGCATCCTCTGTCATTTCTACCACTCCTACAACCTCTACCACTTTTGCCAGTCTTACTACACCTGCCACATCTACGGCTTCTACTGACCATACAACCTCTAGTGTCTCAACAACTAACGCATTCACTACTTCTGCAACTACTACTACTACGAGCGATACATATATCAGTTCAAGTAGTCCCAGCCAAGTCACTTCATCCGCTGAGCCTACTACTGTCGGTGAAGTCACCTCTTCTGTTGAACCTATCAGGTCTAGTCAAGTGACCACGACAGAACCTGTTTCTTCCTTCGGGTCTACTTTCAGTGAAATCACCTCTTCTGCTGAACCTCTCTCTTTCAGTAAAGCAACCACTTCCGCAGAATCTATCTCCTCTAATCAAATCACCATTTCCAGTGAACTAATAGTTTCTAGTGTAATTACTTCCTCTTCTGAGATTCCTTCTTCCATTGAAGTACTTACTTCAAGCGGGATCAGTTCATCAGTTGAACCCACTTCTTTGGTTGGACCTTCTTCTGATGAATCCATTTCTTCTACTGAAAGTCTATCTGCCACATCCACTTTCACTTCAGCCGTTGTTTCCTCGAGCAAGGCTGCTGATTTCTTTACCAGATCCACTGTTTCTGCTAAATCTGATGTCTCTGGTAACTCCTCTACCCAATCTACTACCTTTTTTGCTACGCCTTCCACTCCACTTGCTGTTTCTTCAACTGTGGTCACTAGCTCTACCGATTCAGTTTCTCCTAATATTCCCTTCAGTGAAATCAGTTCCTCTCCAGAGTCGTCTACTGCAATTACGTCTACATCCACTAGCTTCATTGCTGAGCGGACTTCTTCCTTATATCTTTCGTCATCAAATATGTCAAGTTTCACTTTAAGTACTTTCACTGTTTCCCAATCGATCGTCTCTTCATTTTCTATGGAACCTACATCGTCAGTCGCATCTTTTGCATCAAGTTCCCCTCTCTTAGTATCCTCAAGAAGTAATTGCAGTGATGCCAGAAGTTCCAACACCATCAGTAGCGGTCTGTTCAGCACGATAGAAAATGTTCGTAATGCAACCTCAACATTTACAAACCTATCAACAGATGAAATTGTCATCACGAGCTGTAAGAGTAGTTGTACTAATGAAGATAGTGTTTTGACGAAAACTCAAGTTTCTACCGTTGAAACTACTATAACTAGTTGTTCGGGTGGTATTTGTACCACGCTGATGTCTCCGGTTACTACTATTAATGCTAAGGCGAACACATTAACAACTACAGAAACTTCCACGGTCGAAACAACTATAACAACATGCCCTGGTGGTGTTTGCTCGACCCTGACTGTTCCAGTTACTACAATCACCAGCGAAGCCACTACCACCGCTACCATTAGTTGCGAAGATAATGAAGAAGATATCACTTCTACTGAAACCGAGTTGCTAACTTTGGAAACTACTATAACTAGTTGTTCGGGTGGTATTTGTACCACGCTGATGTCTCCGGTTACTACTATTAATGCTAAGGCGAACACATTAACAACTACAGAAACTTCCACGGTCGAAACAACTATAACAACATGCCCTGGTGGTGTTTGCTCGACCCTGACTGTTCCAGTTACTACAATCACCAGCGAAGCCACTACCACCGCTACCATTAGTTGCGAAGATAATGAAGAAGATGTCGCCTCTACTAAAACCGAGTTGCTAACTATGGAAACTACTATTACTAGTTGTTCGGGTGGTATTTGCACCACGCTGATGTCTCCGGTTAGTAGTTTCAACTCCAAAGCCACTACATCGAACAATGCAGAGTCGACCATCCCCAAAGCGATTAAAGTCAGTTGCTCTGCGGGTGCCTGTACCACCCTGACTACTGTCGATGCAGGGATTAGCATGTTTACCAGAACCGGATTGTCTATCACTCAAACTACTGTGACCAACTGCTCAGGTGGAACCTGTACCATGTTAACTGCACCAATCGCGACCGCTACCAGCAAAGTCATCTCACCAATTCCAAAAGCCTCCTCGGCTACTTCCATTGCTCATTCATCTGCTTCTTATACTGTCAGTATCAATACCAACGGTGCCTATAATTTCGATAAAGATAACATTTTTGGTACCGCTATCGTTGCTGTTGTCGCTTTATTACTGCTATAGTGATACAATATAATCTTCACAAGCATATAAACAATTGTAAAATAATTTAAATTGACTTGAAAGAAATTTTAAATCTATACTTGATTCATGTAGCACATAATACTACGGTTTGTGAACATACTCCTATACACTTTGAATGGTTTGTATGATATACAGGTATCTAAACATTAGTGTTACCAGTTCGTATATTAACACTAGTTAAATTTGAATCCTCTAAGGTATCGCCAACAAGTAAAATTTTACATTTAATTGAGAAGTTTTTTAATTTTTCTAAGAAAACATTAAAAATATCACAATATGGGCTTCAGCCTAAAATTATGGTTTTTTTTTTCCCTCATCCTTCATTTTATTACCTCCGTTTATTGACGTGTTCGACAACTCACATATGAAGCTTTAAATACTTTGTTCACTGTTAGTTTAAATAAAATTTAGCCTTTAGGTTAAAAATCGTGTCAAAAAAGGAATTCTTCCAAGAACATGAACTAAAGCTCTTCTTAAAATAAAGTTATGTAAGATAGAACTACGCGGCACAAAGATGGAATTGAGAAATAACGCTCCATAAAGTTGACGCTGCTAAATTCTAGGTCACAAGGCATTAGAAATGAGGGCCTTTGAAAAAATTTATTCAAGTAAACTGCTTTCTGAAGAGTTCGCTCTCATCGACATTGGTAGAAGAATAGTGTAGTGTAGTAGCAACCGTTAGTAGTTTATTAATGTCTAAAATTCAGTATAACTAAGAATAGAAGCAAGTATTCTTATACGGTATAGCAGAAACGTATAACTGATGCGGCGATGACGAATGTATTCAAAATGATGGTATTTCAGTGATTTGCTATATTTCCAATGTAATAACTCGCATCCCTACGTATATTAAATTTGAATTAACATTGAATTAATAGATCTTTAACGTAACTTCTTCCGCTAGTTTCGCAGTAGTATCTTGTTTCCTAGCCTGGAGCTATGAAGTATACTGTTTGGTCACTTTATTCAGTTACTATGGTTACTAAAATTATAAACCACCCGTTCCGACAACGACAATGAAGATCTATTTTGCAAATTTGGAACAGAAATAACCATAACCATGAGGTTCGTTATCGTTGACTACATATTACAATCCGAAATGAACATTCGGCCTAGAATGCATTGTACCTTTACAATACTTTGTAAAACATCTTTCAATGTGTATTTTCCTAGCTTAGGTAACACAACTAGGTAACTTATTGGGATGGTTGAGTCTTAAGTGCAGGCCATTTATTATCAATACTGAATCTTGTATGTTTTTGTCAACTCTTGACAGAAAGCTTCAGTCAGCGAAGCAAACTTTCGACCTTCTGTATCATATTTTTCTGCTCTATTTATAGCGAAAGAGAGAAGCCTACAAGAGGATAAGTACTAATCTTGTGATTATTGATTTTCTCCAAAGATTGGGAAAATTACTTAGTTGCACAGCGGAAATGTTTCGATCTCTGACTTTGTAATCGTCAAAATATTCTAGCAGAGCGCAACTTATTTAATTCATACTGTGCGTTCTCCTTGTGGTTTCTAAGACAATCTTTGAGCATGTTTATGGATGCACTTAGGGGTCCTACAAGCCTTCGTATGAAGTTGCCCCTCGCAAGCACACTATAAATTCATGAACAATTGCGCAGTCAAAGTTAGATTGTAAGCCGAATTCAAACGATTTCAACAGTCGTAGCTAACGAGGCCTTTTGTCTCACACCCTTACAAAGGGACTGTAGAATGCAAGGGCAAACAGGCCTGAGGTAACTTTAAAATAATGTACTTTGAAAACTATGTATACATTGCATTTATTAAGCAGTAGGGTATTTTGTTTGCAAGAAATAAAGCTCAAAATATCTTTGGAGTTTGACAATAGTATAGAAAAAATAGCTCAGCAACCTTAATAAAAAAAGGGTCATTGGGCAAAGCGTTTTAAAAAGATTTAAGTGGTAGTGTTTAAAGTGAAAGAGATTGATATAGTTAAAAATTGTTGAGCTCAATTCACGCTGGATTCGGCGATCCGTTTTCTTCAATCCTCACGTGCTTTCTTCGTTTGAGTGCAAAAGTTCATATGATGCTATCTCCCGCTTATCTTATTAGTCGAAAATGGGGAGAATTTCCTATTTTATCTGTCGTTTAGCACATATGGCCAGGGAAATACATAAGGTTTCGCCGAACGACGGGGTCAATTCGTCCTTTTTGTACACATCGTTTAATTTATGAGGAAAAATTGATGAACGTATCCTCCGTAGACGCTCCTCTGAAAAGTTTCATGTTTCCTGCGCGTTCCTTTGATAGGCAATAAAACAATACAACGCGTGCCTTTGAAAATGCCAAGATCTATACGAGGCCTCTAACAAAACATCGTTCAGGAACAGAGAATGCTAGAAATGCAAAAGGGTCCCTGGGTACTCATTGAATAGAAATGATTGAAAATACTGCGTATAAAATAGCACGACTAAATGATACTATTTTTATGTCGACACGGTACTATTTCTTCTTTTTCAGATAAAAGTGTAGCATACTAAATATATACCCCAAGTAATGTCTAGAATTAGTATATTAGCTGTCGCCGCAGCATTAGTGGCAAGTGCAACCGCCGCATCCGTGACCACCACTCTATCCCCTTATGATGAAAGGGTCAATTTGATTGAATTGGCTGTTTACGTTTCTGATATTGGCGCCCATTTATCTGAATATTACGCTTTCCAGGCTTTGCATAAGACTGAAACATACCCACCTGAAATTGCCAAGGCTGTTTTTGCCGGTGGCGATTTCACCACCATGTTGACTGGTATTTCAGGTGATGAAGTGACCAGAATGATCACCGGTGTGCCATGGTACTCTACTAGATTGATGGGTGCTATTTCCGAAGCACTTGCAAATGAAGGTATTGCTACTGCAGTACCAGCTTCTACCACAGAGGCTTCTTCCACCTCCACTTCAGAAGCTTCTAGTGCCGCCACTGAGTCTTCTAGCTCCTCTGAAAGTTCAGCAGAGACCAGCTCAAACGCTGCTTCCACCCAAGCTACTGTTTCATCTGAATCTAGCTCTGCTGCAAGCACCATTGCAAGTTCTGCTGAAAGTTCTGTTGCAAGCTCTGTTGCAAGATCTGTTGCAAGCTCTGCTAGTTTTGCCAATACCACAGCTCCAGTTTCTTCTACATCTTCTATCTCAGTCACTCCAGTGGTCCAAAATGGTACTGACAGCACCGTCACAAAGACTCAAGCTTCCACTGTTGAAACTACCATAACTAGTTGTTCAAATAACGTCTGTTCAACTGTGACTAAGCCAGTCTCCTCCAAAGCTCAATCTACAGCCACTTCTGTCACATCGTCAGCATCTCGTGTTATTGACATTACCACTAACGGTGCTAACAAGTTCAATAACGGTGTTTTCGGTGCCGCTGCTATTGCTGGTGCCGCCGCTCTATTGTTATAGTGATCATGTGCGGCCCTGTACAGTTGTATAAATGATGTAAAATAATTGAATTCTCTTAATTTTAATATTTATAAGATATATACTATAAGCGTAAGGAAATTCCAAAGAAATTTGTTTTTTAGTTTGCAGTCTTGTGCTCCAACTATTTCCGGTCCTTTTCGAATTTCATGTCAGGAGCATTCCTTATTGCAGACAGCTTAACAGAAAAAAAACTGTGAAAAAAATAAATACCTTTAGATATTAAAGCCCTAAATTGATATCAAATTTTTTCCATATTTGGATTTTGTATTCCTTAAAGCCCACATCCTGTGAACGGTTACGCTCAAATAATGGCCAAGTAACCTACGATCCAATAGCGACGTATATATATCATATAGAAAAAGGTCATCCAGAAAATTTGTGTCAATAAGTATCAGGTCTTTTATATGTATTTATATTATTTTCCGTCAATTTTCAATCTTGCGCCCATAGTTTCAATTTTCTTGTCTGTTGTGATTCCTGATTGGACATTCTGAAATCCTTGTCCAGCTAAAATAAAGTTAGCCAATTCTGGATACTTTTTTCTTACTTGCTTGAAAGCACTATACATGTAGCCATATGGAGGAAGCTCCTCACCTTGAAAATTAGCAATGACTTTTTCGATAAAAGGAGTAGAGATGGTCCTTGCAGGCTTTCCTGATATTATATTAACCATTTTAGTTGTTGTTTCTCGAGTGAAGGGGCTTGAAAAGTTTTTTGATGCATTGGATTCACTGCAACCAAGAAAAGCAGTCCCCACTTGAACAGCGTCTGCTTGCTGTGATAACATGTATGATATATCTTTGGAATCCATTATACCACCTGCTGCAATGACAAAGGGAGTAGCATGTATAAGACCTTTATTTTTCATTTCAGCAAGTTCATCAACTGTTCTTTTCACCAATTGTACAGTTGATAAGTTTTCATCATCTTTGGGGTCATTTACTAAGAAATTTCCTCTATGTCCTCCCGCTTCATAGCCTTGACACACTATGCCATTAATGCCGAGACGTGCTAACAATCGAACTTCTCTTACAGAGGTGGCAGTCACAAAAATTAGAATTCCAATTTTTTGTAAATATTCTATTGTAGATTTCGACGGATGGCCAAAATGGAAACTAATGATTTTAGGCCTAAAGCCATCTGATAGGTACTGGAAAAAATCTTGAAGAGCATTTTCTTTTTCAAATGCCTTAAAAGATACATTACCATTATCGAATTTAATCTCATTCATATCAATCGGCACATTCATAGACTTTCTGTATAGCTTCGCCCAGTTAGCTGTTTGAAGATCGGTCGGTTTATCAACGATATCATGGCAAAAAAAGTTTAGGTTGAGATTGCCCTCTAAAGATTCATCGGCTACTTGATCTCTGAATTGTGAAACCATCAGTTTAAGCTTTTCAATATCATTGACCTTTCTGAAGTCTAAGTGGGATAGGGGTAGTGAAGCTATGGCGCCCGCAATACAAGCCTTAGCGGCCATTTCAATAGTCGTGACCCCCGCCATAGGGGCCTGGATGATAGGGTATTTCAAGTTTAAACATTTTTGGAAAGATCTGCTCATATCTTCTCTTTTATCCACCAACATTACGGAAACGTCTTGAAATATTAGTTGGTTTAAAAAGTACATGAATTGTCTTGAGTTGCTTCTAAGGTATGTATGGGCCCTTTTCTATCCGCGCAAAAGATGTCCTTGATACTGATAGGCCAGCACTAGATGACAAGAAAAAAAACGAAAGGATAATTTCAGGTTTCGACATACATTTTTTATTAGATCACTGCAAAATCCAGGAATTCATATATACAATGTCAAAGGGTATGTTATATTCTGACATGACCCCTTAACTCAGTAGAAAAAACGCTGTAGTTTTATTCTTTTTAACTTTTAATTACTTTACGTAGCAATAGCGATACTTCAGTTCAAATCAGTAACAACCCTTGACCAATTGCCATGCTCAGTCTCGCCATATTGGATTCCATTAATCCATTGTGCAACTTCTTTGGCCAATGGACCGGTTTGTTCGCCGGGCAACAACGGAATATTAATTTGTTCGCCTTTCCAGCCGATTTCCTTAATGGGAGAAACAATCGCAGCAGTACCAGAACCAAAGGCTTCAAGTAGTTCACCGTTCTTGGATCTCTCAGTAACTTCGCCTATAGTGAAGTAGCGTTCACTAATGGTCCATTCACTTGGTTCGAGTCTTTCTTTAGCAAGATTTAAAATGGAATCCCTAGTAACACCTTCCAAAATGGTACCGTCTAGTGGAGCAGTAACTAGTTCCTTCTTGCCCGTTTTACTATCTTTAAACACGAAAAAAGCATTCATGGTGCCGACTTCAGTAATGTTGTTATTTGGACCAAATAGCCATAAATTTTGTTGGTAACCCCTTGAAGCAGCTTGCAATTGTGGCAGGACGCAGGGGGCGTAGTTTGCACCTAGTTTCTTGTCACCACAGCCTCCTGGCCAAGCTCTTGTGGCATAATCAGTGGCTTCCAGTCTGACCGCCTTAAATCCAGTTTTGTAATAAGGACCCACAGGGCAGCAAATGACATATAGCAAGGCTCTATCAGGCGTGGAAACCCCTAAACCAGCCGTAGTGCCGATTAATGTAGGCCTGATATATAAAGAGTAACCTTTTCCTTCAGGAACTAAGTACTTATCTTGCTGGATCAGTTTCCCAATTAGGGTAATCAACTCTTCTGGGTCGAACGTTGGCAAACAGATTCTCTGAGCAGACTTATTCATGCGCTTCATATTCATATCTGGACGAAACATTGTAATTTTGTTGTCCACCGTTCTGTAAGCCTTCATCCCTTCGAATAGCTCAAAAGCATAATGGAAAACCACCGCGGAAGGGTCTAAAGACAGGTTCTGATAAGGTTTAATCTCTGGGGTACCCCACCCTTTTTCAGCTGTCCATTCCACAGTTAACATGTGGTCGGTGAAGCTCTTGCCAAACACTAACTCACTGTTCGGTTTTGGCTTAGATGCATGTTGTGTGGTAGTTATCTTAACTTTGGAGGCGTCTAGGGGTGCCAAGGTCATATCGTTCTTAAAACTCGTGGAGATGCTTTCCCTTAAATTTCTAAAATTTTAGTAGTTAGTCTGTTTTTATTAAGGATTTCTCAAAGGAATGAATTTTTTCCCAGGAAATAGTCGAATATCTTGTAAGCTTATATTAGTTATACTGTCAGCTCATTTCTGATCCCCTCTCACTCACGTACGGCTCTTAATTTCTACCTATTACTTCCGTTTTTGTTGACAGAAAAACGGACATAGAAGAACGACACCAAAAAGAAAAAGAGTCGGATCTACAGATTAGATAACAAGAGGTGTCAAAGAGGGAAAAGAAGCTAAATTAAGTGTCACCCGAAAGCGGAAAAAGAACGCCGTTTGCAAGAATGGTTCCGGGGCCAATGGAACATTAAACTTTGGTGTAGTGCGGTCACAGAAAAAAAAATCGTACACGTATATAGTGGTATGCTAGATCGTGAATGACCCTCAGAGGCAGGTTTTCACGTTCGAAGATGTTTGGAAAGGAGCGTTATAAGTTGTGTTGGGGTGAAGGGGCTAACTAGGATGTCACTGAACCCCAACTGCAAAAAATGGTGGAAATAATAGCGAGAGTAGTTGGAGGGAGCAATGCTGGTATCTTGAGGGGAGACGGGTCTGTTAATAATGGCTATTACAGGAAAGCTTGGGAGTAGGTTTCTCAGTCTCTTGAAGTAGATGAGATGTTCTTGTTGCATGTTGGGCGACACGGTGACGAAAAGAAGGTCGTATGCCTCGAGATGCAACTGCGGGTACCACTGAGTGGCCGTATCCAAAGAGCAGTTCATAAATTCGAACACGCCGGCGAAGCGCATCAAAGGTGTTTCTGACAATTCGGATGCGTTTGGTATTAGTAACAGCAACGAGTAGCGTTTGGGGCGCTTTGGTTGGCGTTGCTGGTGTTGTAGACAAGAGTCCGGGCATACAACCTTTTTGATGGCATCAAAATTTTCTTGAAGGAAGTTAGCGGTTTGGTAGGCGTGAAACTGGTGGTAGGAGATTGTCTGTAAGCTGGCGTTAATTTCCCTTATAATACGCAGACTATCTGCGTTTGTCGACTTAAGCTCATCAAGATTGCCCTGAAGCCTGTCAACATTTTTCACTAATTTCTCGAAGGAAGGCTTGCCGATGGCCTTGCTTAGAATGGAGTTCACTTTGAAAGGGTCCCAGTGAAAAGTACACTGCTTATTCATATTATTGATGGCGGCGACATTGGGAGTGGCGGCAGACTGATGAGCTTTAACCAGTGAGAGGCTATTAATGTTATCTTTTTGAAAATGAATGTTGGAAAACTCCACGCAGTCCGGGCGTTCCGCCTTCTGGAAGTTATATTTGCTCAATTGCTTAACGAATGCTGCAAAGGTGTGAATACCAAAAAATCGCTCTAGGATGACTTTGGTGAACTGGTCCGGATTCCAAATGACGAACTTGCTGCCATCAGTCGACCATTGTATTATGTTCGAGTAAGCGTTCCCCTGCAGCAGGTGGTAGAGTTTGCTTACAAAGACATCAGGCTGCTCCATCCTCGATGTTGCATCCATGTCTGACGTGCGTCGCGACACGAAAGAGACACACTTGGCGACTGCCCTGACTGGCAATATATACAGTCCGCAAATGTCGCGGACTGATGCGTCCACTTACTCTTCCTATATACCACCTGGGTGAAGAGGAGAAGTGAGCCCGTTCTGGAGATATATGTCCAAATATTCGCAGATCCAGTTTTGTCATTATAATGAGATGCCTTTTGGGCGACAAAGTTCGGGTAAAAGAAGGACGGGTCCAGGAAGGCCGTGGCCACAGAACAATGCGCAGAGAAGATTTCCGGTTTCTTTTTGGCTTTTCCAACTTTCATCTTTTAGAACTAAAGATTTCCTGCATTGGTAAACCTTAGCAATGTTTCTCTAGAGGGTTTTTGCACACCAGACACATCGCACGTGCTCTTGCAGAGACTGCTGCGCTTTCGTTTACACTCAGATAACATAGTCTAGCTAGCTTGCTGTCGTTCGGCACGAGATCTAATCCTTCTCCTGGCCTACCGTCTGTGCAACCATTAGTCATGATTACGTGTGTTGCGCCTTATCTTGTCATTATGGCAGCATACTTTTCGCAGTCCTTTCCTGCGCAGCTTGTCCATTTTCATCATTACGTAAAAAGTCCTAATGGAGAGCTGGGTACTGCATTTTTTCGATGTTTTCAATATTCAGTTCAGCAGGAAATAAACAAATAAACAAACATAAAAATATCCTGGTTTTTTTTCCCAGAGACGTGTGGAAGCACCCATGCATCCACTATTTATTTTTAAACAGCCGTACATTCTGTAATTTTGCTTCCTTTTTCTTCCTGCGTTCTTTTTTTCTTGAACTGTCGTTTTCCGTTATTTTTTTCGGTGACATCAGTCGAAAGTAGCAGCGGCCTAGGCCGGGAGGCCGTGTAGCTCTTTGTAGTCGTGGTAAGGGGGAGTAGCAATTCACTTAGTACGTGGTCTTGGAGTTAGGCTGGCTCGGACTGGCCCTGGCAAGTCCTGTTCTGTGTGGTAGTATTGAAATTTCAGAGATTGTCGGCAATACTAGTATATTAAAAATTATACTATAATTTAATCTAGTGTTGAAATACTTTCTTAAATAGCGATTTTTCTGCCCAAAACAAACCAAAGAATCAATACGCAAAGATGGCTAGAGGACCGTATGTTTGACTATAGACTTTGATTATAATTACGCAAGGATGAGAAGAATGATAGACAAGAAACAAGTGGAGTCTTAACCAAACGAATAGGAACAACAATGAACCAGTTTATGTCCATTTAATTTTAGATCATCCTGGGATTGTACAAATATTTTACGAGTAATGATTTACTAACGAGCACAATGAAAAAAATAAAATGTCTGTATCTTCATTATACATTCATTTTTGCCCTTTTTTTCTCATTTTTTTCCGTACAGAAAGAAGCATCTAAAAAGATTAGCAGCTCCACACCACTGGTTATTGGACAAGTTGTCCGGTTGTTACGCCCCAAGACCATCTGCTGGTCCACACAAATTGCGTGAATCCTTGCCATTGATTGTCTTTCTAAGAAACAGATTAAAGTATGCTTTGAACGGCCGTGAAGTCAAGGCTATCTTGATGCAACGTCACGTCAAAGTTGACGGTAAGGTTAGAACTGACACCACCTACCCAGCTGGTTTCATGGACGTCATCACTCTAGATGCCACCAATGAAAACTTCAGATTGGTCTACGATGTCAAGGGTAGATTCGCTGTCCACCGTATCACCGATGAAGAAGCCTCTTACAAATTGGGTAAGGTCAAGAAGGTCCAATTAGGTAAGAAGGGTGTTCCATACGTTGTTACCCACGATGGTAGAACTATCAGATACCCAGACCCAAACATCAAGGTCAATGACACTGTTAAGATTGATTTGGCCTCTGGTAAGATTACTGATTTCATCAAGTTCGATGCCGGTAAGTTGGTTTACGTTACTGGTGGTCGTAACTTGGGTCGTATCGGTACTATCGTTCACAAGGAAAGACACGATGGTGGTTTCGATTTGGTTCACATCAAGGACTCCTTGGACAACACTTTCGTCACTAGATTGAACAATGTCTTCGTCATTGGTGAACAAGGTAAGCCTTACATTTCTTTGCCAAAGGGTAAGGGTATCAAGTTGTCTATTGCTGAAGAACGTGACAGAAGAAGAGCTCAACAAGGTTTATAAATTTCATAACAACTTAATTATTTTCTTCTTTTGTATATCTCCATTAATGTTTATTAGAAATTGAATTTTAAAATAATACATCGTATCTTCCTTTTTCGACTGGCAGTAATATAATGTATAATATATATATAGGTGTGTGTATATATATCCGTATTGTAATATTGATAGTAAAAATACGCTAACCCTGAAATAGAAGGCATATGATAAGACGTACTGACACTACGCACTACCACAATATATGCGTATGTGTGTGTGTGTGTGTGTGTGTGTGTGTGTGTGTGTGTGTGTGTGTGTGTGTGTGATTGTATTGGAATATATATACTTACTAAAATTAGCTTATATGGTTCGCATATTGACTATTTATAAGGATATTCAACTTGTCTGTCCTTTCTTAACCAAATTTTCTTCTTTCTCTTGGTGGTAACATGTTCCACAAACTTCTCAGTACAATGATCCACTTTGAATTTCTTTATGAAAACAGGGTCCCATAATTCAGAACCGACGCCGAGATCTTTGCAACACCTCATTAATGCATTACTTTTGCAACCTTCTGTAGCAGTTGGTATGCCGGCTTCGTTGAAATAGTCTTGTTCGCCTCTTGCCACACTGATCAATTGACCATGGCAAATAAGACCGTACTCCCTAGTGACCAGCTTGGATGTCACTATTGTTTGTGATCTTGGCACTAGCCCCCAACCGCCTGCGCCAAAAGCTTTGTTCAGTATTCTACGGTACTTAATTTCAGGCAAGTATATCAAACCATCTGGCTTGATTTCTATATCCTTAGGGTCCAGAGGCTCGATTAGATCCTTTTGCACTTTTGCTTCAAAGGGCTTCATACCTAGGCCATACCATGAAGTATACCAGTCAATGTCTCCCTTGACTTGCTTATAACTATTGTTCAAAGAATCATCGGCGGTGCTGCGGGTTTCCAAAGGGGTCCCGCCGAGTTTAGAGTTAATGCCGCTTGAATATTCCTTCATGTGGCTTCCATTGCCAGCTTCCGATTTTGTTGCAAATACAGGCTTGGTTTCGGTACTGTTGAAACTTTTCCTCACTGCACCGGCTGTTGCGGTGTTACTAGTGCCGGTACTCACCACGGTTCTTTTTTGGCAAAATTGAGCAGCATGCGATACACATCCTCTAACCTTGAAAATGCTTTTCATCGTACGCTGATCTTCCTACTTGTCCTTTCTTTCCTTTTTTAGTCTCTACCGTCTTTTTAAATAGTTTCTTCCATTATTCTGTCGATAAATTTCGTGATGTTATTCGTGTATTTCTTGACAAAAAAAATAAAAAATGAAAAATATGCATAATGAAACGCGCTTTATCAAAACTACTCACTCGAATCCTTACTTCTATATTAACTGTACTAAGAAGTTTGTCGATACATATTTTACCAAGATATTTTCTGACAGTCCACAGAAGTACAGATGTCTGTGCCCAAAAAACGTAACCATGGGAAGTTACCACCTTCCACTAAGGACGTGGACGATCCTTCGTTGAAGTACACGAAGGCCGCGCCTAAATGTGAACAAGTTGCTGAACATTGGCTCTTGCAGCCACTACCGGAACCGGAATCACGTTATAGCTTTTGGGTAACAATTGTTACCTTATTAGCGTTTGCTGCTAGATTTTATAAGATCTGGTATCCAAAAGAAGTTGTTTTTGATGAGGTACATTTCGGGAAATTTGCATCGTATTACTTAGAAAGGTCTTATTTCTTTGACGTTCATCCCCCTTTTGCTAAGATGATGATTGCCTTCATTGGTTGGTTATGTGGCTATGATGGTTCCTTTAAGTTTGATGAGATTGGGTATTCTTATGAAACTCATCCAGCTCCATATATCGCGTACCGTTCTTTCAACGCGATATTGGGCACATTGACTGTACCAATTATGTTCAACACTTTGAAGGAACTGAATTTCAGGGCTATTACATGTGCGTTTGCATCTCTCTTGGTTGCAATCGATACTGCGCATGTTACAGAAACTAGGCTGATTTTACTGGATGCCATCTTGATTATTTCTATTGCTGCTACTATGTATTGTTACGTTCGTTTCTACAAGTGCCAATTGCGTCAACCTTTTACATGGAGTTGGTATATTTGGTTACACGCTACTGGTTTGTCTTTATCCTTCGTGATTTCCACAAAATATGTTGGTGTTATGACATATTCCGCTATTGGTTTTGCTGTTGTGGTCAACTTATGGCAATTACTGGACATCAAGGCGGGTTTGTCCTTGAGGCAGTTCATGAGACATTTTAGTAAAAGGCTGAATGGTTTAGTTTTGATTCCATTTGTGATTTACTTGTTTTGGTTCTGGGTTCATTTCACCGTTTTGAATACTTCAGGTCCTGGCGACGCATTTATGTCTGCTGAATTTCAAGAAACACTTAAGGACTCTCCCTTAAGTGTTGACTCTAAAACCGTCAATTATTTTGATATTATCACTATCAAACATCAAGATACTGACGCATTCTTACATTCTCACTTGGCACGTTACCCACAACGGTATGAAGATGGTCGTATCTCATCCGCTGGTCAACAAGTTACTGGTTACACGCATCCTGACTTCAACAATCAATGGGAAGTGTTACCACCCCATGGCAGTGATGTCGGTAAAGGACAAGCTGTTCTATTGAACCAGCATATAAGATTGAGACATGTAGCCACCGATACCTACTTGTTAGCCCATGATGTCGCCTCCCCATTTTACCCTACCAATGAAGAAATCACTACAGTAACTTTAGAAGAAGGTGATGGGGAATTATATCCTGAAACACTTTTTGCATTCCAACCACTGAAAAAATCAGATGAAGGTCACGTTTTAAAGAGTAAAACGGTTTCTTTCCGTCTTTTCCACGTTGATACCTCCGTAGCTTTGTGGACTCACAACGACGAGTTGTTACCGGATTGGGGGTTCCAACAACAAGAAATTAATGGTAACAAAAAAGTTATTGATCCTTCAAATAACTGGGTTGTTGATGAAATTGTTAACCTGGACGAGGTTCGGAAGGTATATATTCCGAAGGTTGTTAAGCCATTACCATTCTTGAAGAAATGGATTGAAACTCAAAAATCTATGTTCGAACATAACAATAAACTATCATCAGAGCATCCATTTGCCTCTGAACCTTACAGTTGGCCCGGTAGTTTAAGTGGTGTTTCGTTCTGGACCAACGGTGACGAAAAGAAGCAAATATATTTCATTGGTAACATCATTGGGTGGTGGTTCCAAGTCATATCATTGGCTGTTTTTGTTGGCATTATCGTGGCCGATTTAATTACTAGACATCGTGGCTATTATGCCCTAAACAAGATGACCAGAGAAAAGCTGTATGGCCCATTGATGTTTTTCTTCGTCTCCTGGTGCTGTCATTATTTTCCATTCTTTTTAATGGCGCGTCAAAAGTTTTTGCATCATTACTTACCAGCTCATTTAATCGCGTGCTTATTCTCAGGAGCACTATGGGAAGTAATTTTCAGTGATTGCAAATCATTGGATTTGGAGAAAGACGAGGATATTTCAGGTGCATCATATGAACGGAACCCTAAGGTCTACGTTAAACCCTATACCGTCTTCTTGGTGTGTGTCTCCTGTGCTGTTGCGTGGTTTTTTGTATACTTTTCACCACTAGTGTATGGAGATGTCAGCTTGTCACCATCGGAAGTTGTTTCTAGAGAGTGGTTTGACATAGAATTAAATTTCTCCAAGTAACTTTTTCTGTTCACTAACCACAAACGAACTGAACGCCTTCCTCCGTTTAGTGACAAAATAGAGTACTTTTGATCTTAGATAGTATGTACCTAGATGTGTATATATGAAAAAAATTCTTTATATTTGTTTAGATATCAACCGGTAACCTCTTGAATGTTAATTCAAGGTGGGGAATGGTAACCTTCTGTGCATTCTAGTTACTAGTTCAAGATAATTGGGCTCATTTTCTGGAGTGATGTAGCCATGTCTAATCAAGAAATCTACCATTACCAATGCACAATTTGGTTTGAACTCTTTTTTTCTTAAAGCATTAATCGTCTCTTGCAGGCTGAATAAATTGAAACTCTCGACTTCACCATCGTTTGGTTTTGGAATGATGTCTTCGCTGAGTTTTAGATCGTATACATATTGTACTTCCCCTACGATAAAATCTGATTCCTTATTGAACTTCGTTACAGAAATATCACCCGTAAAGTAAAGGTAGGAAACTGAACCAGTTGCTTTAATGTTATCCTCAATAACACTCTTTTCTAGATTGGCTTCCTCCATGCTTTCTTTCAAAACTGTTTCATAGATACCATAAGGATAACCTAATCCCCCGGCGATAATGTTGTCAAGCATTAGCGGCCATGTTTGTTTCGTTTTAGATCTTCTTGGAACCCAAAACTGAATTTTTTTTGACTTTGGATCTAGCACATAACCATTAATATGAATCCCGTAGGTAATTATACCAAGAACACCTGCTACTGCACGCTCAACCAGTACATAGGGTTTTTTATTAACCCAAACGGCATATTTCTCGTTTCTCCAGCCCTTCACACCACGCAAGGATGATTCTAGATACATTTTACGAGCCAATTGGTCAATTAGATTGTTTCTATGATCAAAATCTTCACTTTTAAACCTTAACTCATGTCTAGATTCATCTAATTGGAAGGTTTCTTCGAAGATTTCCGAGCAAACAGTCTCCATTTCATTTATCGCAAATTTCAACACGAAACCGATCTTTGTGCCATCGTGTGTACACATATAGTAAATGCCCTCTTTGAAATTTTTGTAATTCTCGAAGTCTAATGGTAAAGGGTCTACGCGGTCCATAATCTCCAGGAAAGAGAACCCCTCTAGATCATCCTCCTGTGTCCTCACTAAAACTTCCAAGCCTTTAGATGATTTCTCGACCTTCATTGTATTAAAAGCGTTTGTTTCACTTTCGTTCCCAAGAAAGCCCCTATATTTAGTAATATAACAAACGCTATTGTTGTGCAATTCTTCGGCCAACGAAGTTAATTCTACAACTGTATGTTAAAAAAAAAAGAAGCTATTTATTACTTGATGACAATATTTGTACAAATTTGAAAGAGAATGGTTCTTAAAATTAGATTAGTGATGTATAGCTAATGGTCCATTCACCAATTTTTTTCATGCTTGAGGGTAAAAGTGCATTAGTATGTTGAAGGGCGCTGTAAAAAGCATTAAACGATGTTTCTTGGAAATCTAATTCCTCGACGACTTGTCGATTGAGACATCGATTTATTGTGGTAACGCTGTTTGTGTAAAGCAACTTCATCGCTCTCTTGAAGCTTTTGTTTCCCGTCAATGTGACTCCAATGTCAACGGAAAATATCCAAACTAGCAATGATTCCGTTTTACATTTTACTAGTACGTAACGACAAGAGTTTGCCTTAACTACGTTTATTAAAGAAATTGTAATGTCACATTCTGGAGGAAATTTGTATGTGTTTCCACTGCGTATTAACTGCAGTTTCCATTTGTGTAGTTTATAAAGCGAACCAGCAGTTACTTGGCCTAACACTGCTGAGCACTTTATGCATAAAACATTATCATTTTCCTTTGTAGTCGCTACATTTTCAAAAGTCGCAGGAGTGCCTTGAAAATAAGAGCTTCCAATTAAAATTTCGTTTTTAGATGGTTTTAGCGTTTCAAATCTTGTGTAGGAAGACTTGTCTTCCTTAACATCGGGTTTGTGGCAATGCCAATAATCCATTAACTCGAACCAAAACTCTGAAGGCATATCATTCAAAACTTGACAGTTATCTTTGCTTATAATTTTTTGCTTACAGTTAAGACATTCTATCGAGAAATCAGAATCTGAGCGAAGCTCTTCTTTAGTCCATCTTCCATCTGGAAGCGACATGATAGAACTGTCATATATCTTAGAGGATTTGCTTCTTAACTTCGTCATCCATTCTAAGTCTTTACCTCTGTTTTTGAACTTGTAAGAAGCGTCTACTTTTTCTTCAACTTCTACTGGAAGTAAAATATCTTCAACTTGTTCTTCATCACCAGATATGCTCATGAGTGTGTCCTTCAAGTTCTTTATCTCCACCTGCTTCCAACCTTCTACTACCACTGAAATGCTCTGTATCCTTGGTAACCATTCTACCACATATTGAACCATCACCCTTGCATTTGTTTCTCTCTTTGTTTTCTTGACTTTCCTTTTCTTTACTTCGATTTAACAGCTTGTTACTATGTGCCATCGCGAAATTATTTATTGAATTGTTTACGTTGGGAAGAGCAGAAATACAAATAGACGGTAGCAAGGCAGGTCCGTAAAGGCACTTTAAGGAGTTAGAACCTCAACACAGATTCTAGATAAAGCTTATTATGTCTATGTTCAATGCCCTCAATTCAAACATCGAAGGTGAACAATATGAAGCAGAGGAGCATTCAAGAGAGCTTCAAATAGAACAGAGTTTTAATATTTTGCAGGACGCTCTGATTGATCTAAAAAACAAGGACTTCGAAAAGTCGGACAGCAAATTCCAAGAGCTCTTCCAGATTGATGTCGTCAAGCCTGATAGGTGGGGCATGTATCGCAATTCTTCTCCTACGCTAGATAACCTGCGATATCTATGTTATAGGAACAGAGGGATGTACTATCATCTGTATTTGGAGAATAACTATGAAAGGTTGAACTCACAAGAACTAGTTAATTGTATTTTAAAAGCAGTTGAGAACTTGGTTGAGTCTATTCAACATAGCGATGCTGATTTTGCAGTTACAGATTTGCTGGCTCGCATCTTCAAGAGCTTTAATAGTGTCAAGTTGGAACGTTTAATATCAGAATATGAATTCACTAAGCAGGAAAATCTTTCACTTTTGTTGGGGCGACATCGTAAATTTCTTTTGAACGATTTGACTCTGATGATGAATAACTACGTAGAACTCACGAACAAACTATTAGTCCCCAACTTATCGGATAACACAATCTTTGAGAGATATCATTTGGAGAAGTACAAAGATATTAAGCCGGAACCACTAGCTTTTGGTCCAATTCTTTCTAGAATATCAGAAATGAAAAAGCAAGATGAGGAAATAATGAAAAAGCTGGACGTGTTTAATGTCACTTTGAATGAAGAATCATGGGATGAAGTTGCGAAGGCTTTGAAAAACTTACTACCCAGCGTTAAAACATCGTCTCTTATTGGAAGGAATATGGATCCGTATAACGAAATTGAAGAACCTATTGAAGCGGTTAAGTTTGAACTATCGGAAGCAATTAATAATACACCATCTTTAGATAGAGAGTCTGAGCGACAAGAAGAAGAGCAAGATAATGAGAGTGTACGAGCAGATGATAAGAGTGGGAATTTAGCTCCATCGGATATCCAAACTAATGAAGAAGCAAGGCCTAACAAGAGAACTGATGAACATATCGATAGCACGAAGCCTCTTCAAAGAAGTAGTAAACGCTTTAAAGAAAGAGAACAAGAAAACTCAAAAGAGCTTGTTATGGACGTTCATAAAAGATTTTTTGGTGAGTTCAACACGTTGTTGTCATATATTCACATTCTACCCTTTTGCGATTTTGACACATTTGCTTCCAAATTTATCATTGGCTCTAGTGACAAACAACCCGAAAAATTTATTCCCTATACTGATCTCTATGAATGTTTGAAATCTTGGAGTAGTAGATATACTGATATTTTTAACCAAAATGACTACTTGTCCAGTGGTTCTAACGAAAATGAGGAATTATTCCAACTAAATGCGCTCCTGAAATCTAATGCATTTGATGATAAGGAGAGCTTTCCTAGATATTTAAATGATTTGGACTCGGATCACATCAGATCTTTTATTTCCGAAGTGAATGCAGGCAATCTTCACTTCCATCAAGTGCGTTTGAAATTATTATTCAAATTGCTTGGAACTTACGATGAAGGAAACGGAAGGCGTCTCATTATAGACTACCTTTGGGAGTCTCAGCTTCTAAAAATTGTTTTATGGTTTGTATTTGGAATCGAATCGAACATTTTTGCACTTATTAACAAAAACAAAAGGCAATGCAAATATTTGGCTTTATCGATTTACGAACTTCTTGTTAACCATTTAGGGAATATTGTGGAGGAAATCACAAATAAACGGATTCAAGGACATAAGTCAGCAGACCTAAAAAGTCAAAGAAATAAAGTCGAGAAAAGAATAAGGTCGTGGCATACTCTGTTAGAACAAATTGCTGACGAAAAAGATAAAGAACTGTATGTACATTTTCAATGGACGCATTACTGCTTCTTGCAATATACATGTGATATAGTCGATAGCAGACTCTCTGAAACTTTGACGTCTTTAGAAAATACTATAAAGGATTCAGATTCTTCTTTAGACATTGCCTATCCGAATTACCGTCATATACCGGCACTAAACCTAAACACAGTTCAATCCCAGAAAAGGAAAATAAGAATAATACAAAACATAACAGTCGAAGATATATCTGAAGACACGAACTCTGACACTCATTCAGAAAATCATCTAGAGACACTAGAAAAAGTCCTTTTACATATATTACACCCTTCGACTAATCATTCAAATATTGATGAGGAGATGGTTTCCTTTATTTTCAACTCACCATTTTTATTGAAAATTAGACTTTGGGGCGTTCTCTTTTCGTCATATGTCAAAAAATCCAGTATACAGGATGTTCAAAGAATTTATTTCCACGTACTTGATTTTATGAAGGGCGCATTGACGTCACCTGTCTACAAAGAATCGAACCCACACGGAAGGCACCAAATGTTATTAACAGTGTTGACAGCAATTGGCTATCTCTCAAGCCAACTGACAGCGATACTAAATTCAAATAGGTGGGAAAGCAGCGATTTTGTCTTGGAGGACTATATGTTTGAAAAGCTGCTGCAAACATTCTTCTTCTTTTATACTGTCCTTTCCTATGAAAGCTCTGCGGTTAACGACGTTTCTAATAAGTCTTTTTTCAAAAGAGCATCGAAATCATCAGGGAAAATGAAGGATATAATGATAGATTTAGCGACGTTGATACTTTATTATTATGATTTACAAGCAAAGCTCAGGACACCTGCTGAACAAGGTATTGAAACAACGGAACTAATTTGGTCCTTACACACTCTTTTTGGACATTTCCATTTTTGTGATGCATCAAATGGAAAGTTCCTAGATTTAGCTGAAAAACTATTGTGCCAGTTCATTAATAATGATTCTTTTTTACAATTGAAGCAAATACTGTGGTGTAGATATCACTACGCGATAGCTAGTGATAACTTCAGTCCTGATCTGCATGATACAAAAGCGGTAGAGATGGAAAAGATACACTCTTTGCCTTTAGGTACATATCTAATCAAATTACAGTATCAAAATAAGAACCCTTACCTGTCGTCGTCAAAGACCACCCTAAAACAGATAATGGATAATATTATAGAAAAAATTGGCGACCCATCAACGCTGGACAATCATATCATATCTAGAAACTCATTTCTATTAAATGAATATTTATCAAGGCCAATAACGGCAGACTTGTTGAAGCATACATTTTCTGGTGCAACAAGTTTGTATTTAACTTCTCCAAACGACGAGTTACAGCAAGGCATGACAGCCGGCTTGTTCTACGTATCCAGCTTACAGTCCCTGGGTTTGTATAAAATGAGAAAGAAGTCTATGCAAGCAAGACCTTCTGAATTAGACTCCATTATCAGAATGTTAAAGAATGACATTATATACAACACAAACCGTTTCGAAAGTTGGATATTACTCGGAAAGTGTTACAGTTATATTGTTGAAGATGATTTAATATGGACCTCAGATAAGATCACTGTCCCTGAGAAAAAAGATGTTATTGCTTTGACTCAAAGAAAGGCAATATTGTGTTATTTAATGGCCATTTCCATTTATTATAGTAAGTTGGATCGAACTATTGACGATAAAAAGATTATATTGGAGGCATTGGATGACTTAGGATCTATGCTGATTAGCGGCTACTATAATCCCATGAATAAGCTTTGTTTTAGCTGGAAAAGCAGTGCTGAGAATACAATGAGATTGTCTGAAACCGGTGAAGTAGTAATGGAAAAAACTAAGAAAATCACCACAATCTCAGACTTTAACATCGAGCAAAGTATATTTTTATGTTTTAATAGGGCTTGTTCTTTATCCGGCGATATCAAGTCACAGGACGATGTATTCGTGTTGAATTGGTCTAGTTTTTACAATCTGGCCAAGTTCTTTTTCAAAACAGATGGTGGTAATAATTGTAAATTAGTTGCCAAATATATTACTCAGGGTTGCCAAATAGCTTATGAGTCATCACCTGCTAAAGATCCGATCATAGAACCCCATTATCTGTTAGTTAATGCTTGTTACAAGTGGGTAAAAAGAGGCGTCATAGGTGTTAACGAAGCTCTGACCTTACTGTCTAAAGATAACCAATTCTTCCAGGAACAAGAGGAATTTTGGGTCAACGACGAAGGTCTTGCATGGGATTATCAAGAAAAATTCTTTTTTGACAAAATCATAAGACTACTTCGCCATTTACTATCTGTTGATAAAAAAAAATGGCAGCACAGACCTCGTTACAGAATAGCGCGCATATTGTTTGACGATTTGGGTGATGTGAACGGTGCTTTGGAGGAGATGGATAGCTTAATATCCGCAAAAAGTATAAACAAAAACTTGGTCAATATATGGAAACCAGATTTTGAAAGGCCAGGGAAACATTTCATCTATACTTACCAGTACCTGGTTTTGTATTTGGATTTACTCTTCGCAATAAAAGACTTCAATACAACAGGTCTTGTTATAAAAAAGCTAAGGCGATTTGGTTCTGGAACTGTGAACGTAAACGAACTATTAGAGCGTGCCATTAATGTGTACACGCAAAGTGCCAAAATCAAGCTGCAATTGCAAGACAAGAGCTACGTGGAGCAAATCCTTCCAACCTTGAACTACCAAGAATTCCTGAAGATTAGTGAGCAACTGAACCAAGTTTTCGACCAAGGAAAGTACCCTGAAGAAATATCATCCGGGTTAAAACTTGCTTTCCAGTTGAAAAAGGGACATAGCGGAATTGCATTTGACAGCGTTTGCTTGGGCATTTATTTCGAGTATCTCTATTTTCCTCTAGCTCGACAGGATCAATCCCTCACAGACGTGAACGATGAAAACAATCCAGCACTACCGTCATCAGGTTCTGTGACATCAAAAAGCACTCCAGACCCTACTTCTAAGCCAAGTGCAATTAAGAAACGTGTTACAAAGAAGGAAGTCTTCGATAGAGTGAGGCTATTAGTGGATAAGATCACGTGAGTTTTTCAATAACGCACATGGTGGTGTACGGGTGTGTTGATGACCATATTTTGGAAGAAGTGTGCCCTGGTGGTAAAGTTGGGTTGAATGGAACAGAAATGTATAAAGAATATGTAAATATTGCGGTTAGCGATAGACAATTTGTTGAAGCTAAATCTTCTGTGTGAGTACTCAGGACTGTTTTAAGAACGTAGATAGTATCATCAATCGAATAATAAAAAAAAAATGAGCACTAAAGTTGTTAATGTTGCCGTTATCGGTGCCGGTGTTGTTGGTTCAGCTTTCTTGGATCAATTGTTAGCCATGAAGTCTACCATTACTTACAATCTAGTTCTTTTGGCTGAAGCTGAGCGTTCTTTAATCTCCAAGGACTTTTCTCCATTAAATGTTGGTTCTGATTGGAAGGCTGCTTTAGCAGCCTCCACTACTAAAACGTTGCCTTTGGATGATTTAATTGCTCATTTGAAGACTTCACCTAAGCCAGTCATTTTGGTTGATAACACTTCCAGCGCTTACATTGCTGGTTTTTACACTAAGTTTGTCGAAAATGGTATTTCCATTGCTACTCCAAACAAGAAGGCCTTTTCCTCTGATTTGGCTACCTGGAAGGCTCTTTTCTCAAATAAGCCAACTAACGGTTTTGTCTATCATGAAGCTACCGTCGGTGCTGGTTTGCCTATCATCAGTTTCTTAAGAGAAATTATTCAAACCGGTGACGAAGTTGAAAAAATTGAAGGTATCTTCTCTGGTACTCTATCTTATATTTTCAACGAGTTCTCCACTAGTCAAGCTAACGACGTCAAATTCTCTGATGTTGTCAAAGTTGCTAAAAAATTGGGTTATACTGAACCAGATCCAAGAGATGATTTGAATGGGTTGGATGTTGCTAGAAAGGTTACCATTGTTGGTAGGATATCTGGTGTGGAAGTTGAATCTCCAACTTCCTTCCCTGTCCAGTCTTTGATTCCAAAACCATTGGAATCTGTCAAGTCTGCTGATGAATTCTTGGAAAAATTATCTGATTACGATAAAGATTTGACTCAATTGAAGAAGGAAGCTGCCACTGAAAATAAGGTATTGAGATTCATTGGTAAAGTCGATGTTGCCACCAAATCTGTGTCTGTAGGAATTGAAAAGTACGATTACTCACACCCATTCGCATCATTGAAGGGATCAGATAACGTTATTTCCATCAAGACTAAGCGTTACACCAATCCTGTTGTCATTCAAGGTGCCGGTGCCGGTGCTGCCGTTACTGCCGCTGGTGTTTTGGGTGATGTTATCAAGATTGCTCAAAGACTTTAGATCAGTAAACAGACATATAAAAACATAGGTATATTTATATATAAATAGATAACATTATGCTTTACTATCCACGTTCGAATATTATTTACTTTGTGAAGAAACTCATCCATGTCATGGGGCTACTCAATCTTCTACAATCTTTCCTGTAATCCACATTTCCTTTGCGTCAAGGAAAATTGACCTTAACTTCTGATAGTCCAAGCAAGTTGATTTGAAATTTAGGATCACTTTTTGAGCATCTAATGAAGAGCTTGAAGCAGAATGAATTTTCCCGATTATGTTTCCCGGATTCACTCTGGATATATAAATGTTGTTAGGAGCTAAAAATAGGCAGCCATTTTCCCTCAATTCCGCGACGTAAGCACCCGTATGATGAATATATTGAACATATTTGAACTGTGGTTTGCCCCATGAATACATGATGTCAAACTCTATATCTTGATTTTGTAAAAATTTGGATGCCCTATTGTCTAATAAAAACCCAGATGCCTTTAAAAGATAAACGTGGTAGTAGAATTTGCTTTTAGCGAAAAGCTCCCTATCCTTGAACTCAGGATCTTCCCAAGGATTGATAGCTAACTTAATTTCCACAAAAGAGTGAAATGGATTGACCGAAGGGATAGTACAAAGTTCTTCCCAAGGAATTTCAATCATTTTCAAACCGTACCTTTCGCATAACCTTGACCAGTTCCCAACCAAATCATCGATCAATTTTGGGGTGGTAGTCAACCATTCCAATCTTATGTGAAAACAGTGGTCGGGGTTATGAACTCTGTCATAATGGACTGTACACGATTCTTGTTTCGAGGATTTTCCCGCGGGATCAACATCGATAACAAGAGAGTTACTCAGCATTAAAATAGGGCGTGATGGCTCTTTGGCGTCAGCAACTGAAGCATTCGAAGCGCTTATAGCAGGTACTACTGAAGAAAAAGGAGTCATAGCGCTTGGATCGTTTGAGCTACCAGTGGATGCTTTTCTCAACATCTGCTTTGGATCGGATAATGTAGAGCGATGGGAGTTTGTTTTTTCTAGTTTATTAGTGTCCATTACGTATTCAGGTGAGAACTGGTAAAAGTAGTGCCCGTCCAAAAAATTGTGCTTATTTAAAACGTGAACAAATAATCCCTCTTTCATCACCTTCTGCCCATATTTAATTGCATCTTCTCGAGTATCTATATCAGAGAAGTTTCTTATGAGCCAATTAACCATCTCCGAGCCAACAAAACACTTTTCATGCTTTTTCCAGTGCCATTTTCTGTTGACTAAAGTAATGCGATCTTCGCCACGTTGAATTTGATACGCCAACTTGGATAGTTCTACATTTCTGTTTAAAAGGTTATTATCATTAACAAAAATTGAATCTTTAAAATTTATAGCCGAGCTTTCTAAAGATGTTTGTTGCTCATTAATGAAGTTGTAAAGCGGGCCGGTGTAAAACATAACTTCAGGCTGTATTTCTTCTCTCTTAGTTTTTCTTCCTTTTTTTTCTTTCTCTGTTCTTAGTCTTGACCTCGTTATTGAGCCAATTAATCTTCTCAAACCCTCGACTCTGATTTCTTCTGGGTTTAAAGTTTCGCTTTTACCATTGATAACCATAGAATATGTGTTGGGAGGGATATCTGTTGGTAACACCACATATTTAGCTCGAAATCCGTGCCATTTCCTATCTATTAAGTTATCGCCATAACCTGCTAGAACCTGATCAATTTGATTCCAGTTCAAAGATTCTCTTTTAACATGAAGTGGGTCAATCATAGCATCACGAAATGAGCTCTCGTATCTCGTTTTAACCAACGGAATATAACTAGGAACCTGATCAAACAAGTTTGCTTCATCTTTTCTCAAATACCTCTCCACATCAATAATTCCACTTGACGAGCATGTTATTCTGTGTATTTCAGAGTCGATCATTAGATAAAGTTTGAACGCATCATTTTGATTGAAATCTAAATACTTGTTGACTACAGTTTCACTTTCACCACTTTCCCTAGAAAGTTCTATTTTTTCTACTTGTCGGCCCACGCAGATTTGAAAACCAGTTAACAGTCGCATATAAATCATATCACGAAGTAAGTCTTTGTATGTCTGATTATATTGTTCTTGATCTGTGTTTAAAGTCACTGAGTGATTTCTGAAGATGAAGTTCCTATCAAAATCATCCTTGGATGGAAAATCAGAAATTGTGATTGGTAACTCTGCTGGGGTTGTAAAAGACCTCCATTTACTATATTTTCTGGCCACATATTTTGGCCATACATCTTTCCAACGTATAGGCAATAATTCGTTGGCAAATTCACTACTTACCGGAATGGAAGGACTTTTAATATCCACCCAAGTTTCACTTATACGATGTTTCAATTGCTGTGTGAGGCTATAAGTGTTCGAGTCATCATGTTTTGATTTTTGCCCTTCTGTAATGAAAGCAGCCTTGTCTGACATATTAGAAAGTTTAGAGGATGTTCTGGTATGTGATGAGCCTAAATATGAGGAGGGTGAACCACTCATGATTTCATTACTAGGTAGCCCAAAAATGGATAGGTTTTTCTTGATTATCAAATTTCCACGTTTACTGATAACGTTTTCATCTGCCAGGCCTTTTTGTTGTAATTTCAGGCCACTTATTTTACTTTCAGAAGATGGTAGTGGTGTATTTGAACCTAAAGGTGAGTTATCCACATCATCTCTGAGTAATGTTGACTTTATTTCTTTATTTTTACTTGTGTCTATGTTCGAAATAAATTTTGTAATTACTCTTTGAGTAAAATCTTTCAATGAGTTCCTTTTGCTTAGTCCTTTGAGCGAATCCAGCGCCAAAGATGTGTTTTGGTTATCAGCAGATCTCACAGAGACCAATGAGTCATTCATTTCGAGATTGTCATTGTTAGAAGTGGTGGGAGTGCTAATTTTATCATTTGTAGTATTACAATCATCATAAAAAGAGGCTTCTATTGTTTTTATTGATAGATCTGGTATTACGTTTGGTTTTTGAATATCCTTAATGGCTGGGATAGCAACTTTTGGACCTCTCCATATGAATTTTGTGTTACCGTGTGTTGTTGTTGCTGTTGCCGGGATTTTCCTTGCCTTCACAACAACATCATTCTCGAAGACGGTATCAAACTTTGAATTTAATTTCTTAGATTGTTTCGTATTAGAGCCAGCGCATAAAATTTTCACCTCGAAGGCATTTTTGTCGTAATCATTCATAAACTCGGATAGTGATTTGACTTTCTTGTTCAGCTGTAAATATTCAACATCCACTTCCCGAATTAACTCATTTTCAGTAATCCCCATCATTTGTAAGTCATAAATTTTACATCTTGGAGTCCATTCTGAGTTACTCTTTTTGTCATGATCATTCCAAAAGAAAACACTTAACCAAAGCGGTACACAATGATGAAGCTTGTTCTCAAAGTCTCGGTACCTAAAAAGTGGAACTATGTGCAATGGAGCTTTTGAGAGACATATTAAATCCATCGTCATTTCAAGAGAGAGTAGTTTTTTTCCTGTTAGCCTTAATAAACTATAATCAACGTCAAATAATCCAGACCCTGGTGAAATAATCATGACGTGCGTTGTGGTGTGTCGAAGATCTAATTGCTTGAAAGGATCCGTTAAAATTGTCGTGGCAAAATTGACCAATTCGAGAAAATTCGACTTGATTACAGGTGAAAATCTTCCATTCGCTACACTGTAACCCTTATCCGTTTGCTTGTTTAATAAATCTTTTCTGATTTCCATAAATTCTTCTCTTAATGTTTCCATAATATCAACCCAATGGATAATACTGACTTGATCTACAACTATCCTAAAATAATCCTGTGAATTTTTCAAAGATTCGCCGGGTGTTAAGTCCTTGAATGATGTATCAGACAAGTCCATTGATATAGCGAAGGCTATAGTGATAGTATGGTGGGTGTCCACATCTTTCCATTTTTTGAAGATCTTCGGGAAAAATGAATTAACCATCTTTTGAAATAATTGTTCACCAGTTTCTTCGAAGTTCCACATTTCATCAGTTATTTGAATCAAAAAAATTAATCTGGCAGATTCGGACCGAAAAATTATCCTTGTTTGTTCGCCAATATATCCAGAAACAATCTTCTTACCATTTCGATAAATTCCCTTAATAGTACCTCTGATAGAGTCTAAGAATGCCAGTCTTTGATCCATAAACACACATGTATCTACCAGCTTAGATGATAGAACCCACATATCACCTCTATTTAGTAGACAATCTTTGATATTAAACTCTACCACATCTGCCTGTAAGTCAAATTTGTTTGGCTTCAATTTTATCCATATCCTAGACCTAGAAGGCAAATCTAACAAAGTTTGCAGTTGACCCGAAAGTATTGAAACATTAGATGTTTTTGCCCTTCTTTTAGTCTCTCCGTCAAAATCTTTTGCAATAAAATAAATTTTCTTATCTCCGTTCGATGCAGATGGATTTTTGTGATATGTTTTCAATTCTACCAAATCACCAGGTTTTATATCCGGGAACTCAACTAGATTTAGCATCACTAAATTCTCGGAAAATCGGGACTCATGATAGCCTAATTCAGCTTGATACGCCTTTATTTTCAGTCCTGGAATATGATGGCGATGGACCCGTTCCCCATTGTCATAATTGTTGTCACCACCATTGTTGACGTTATCGTCATTTTCCTTATTTGAAATCAGGTTTCTGCCGGAAGCCCTTTGTTGAGAACCAAACTGCTCTTTCTTTTGTCTTAAATTTCTATTGGAACCTACTATCAAATTACCCGATGATAAGGATATGCTATTTGCGTGAGTAGTATTGCTAGTCCTTGGAGTTTGTGAATTGATGGAAGAAATTGGTCTTTGTTTCTTCCCATGCAATTTAGCGAACATCCTTAAAAAGTGTCCCTTGTCAGTGCTGAGTTATTTCCCTGCTTAAAAAGTAGTTACAGAAACAATTCGTTGTTCTGTCACTTACTATCTTTTAAACAATAATGATTAACATAGATAGTGATTCAAATAGTCACGTGATCTCTTTTAGAGAAAGGACTTAATCCGTACACAATGATTTAATTTTTCATTACCTTATAATGTGATAGTCATAATAGCAATGAAGGATTAGTAATTACCAATATAAGAGCTCTAGCACATTAGCTATGAATTTGTCAGCCGCACCAAACTAACATAAAGGTCTTACTATGTTAAAATTTCTTGTCCTTGAATAGAAATAAATGAATGAATCTAGTACCCTTCCCCATTCACCTAAGTTGGCTAGCCATATTTTCGGAAAAAGAGTGGGAGGAACAAGATGCTAGATAAACAAATATTCATGTTATTAAGCTTAGAATTTTGGCTCTGTTTTGTTTATTTCCAGATTTCTATTTTCTGCTATTCATCCAAAATATATTTTCTTATAAAAGCTGTTAATTTGAAACTAATGTTAAACAAAACATCTCACTTCAAATTGAAGCCAAATTAGAACCTAAGTAACCCACACACGCACAACTTTCATCCCTTATCCCACTTCTTTGAAAACTTTTAGAAGCCATTGATGGTATTGTACATTTACCTATCTTAGCAGATTCCTTATTAGCCGCCGAAATGGGTAATAAGTATTATAATCACTAAATACGAAAAATTTATTCATACCAACCCGCAACATGAACTACAAACCTTTGGGTATATAATGACAAAGACGTATCAAACCAACACATAAGGCTATTTTCAGGCAACTAATATGCTGTTTTATCTGCGGAATTTCACCAACTGACTTTTACTAAGCACTCAATAAAGATGCAGGTAAAATACGTGGATTTATGAATCCGGGTAATATAATTTGTCCACGTGATATTTCACAGAATGAATTTCATCACGTGCGTATTATCTCTTAACTCATAATGCCACAATTACCACCACACAGAGGCAGGAATGGTTTAACTGCTAAGAGACACTGGAAAATTTGAGTCATGGAGATGCGACGAATTACTGGCCGCTGCAAGCAGTTATATAAAGTGTTGGAAGACGATAGTTTTTAATGTGAAATAAAATTGGGATATAGAAAGGTTCCTTTGCTTGTTATTTTTTTTCCATCGTCTTGATATTTATTCAGATCCCTTATATACTAATAAAGTAACAGTAGGGAACGGGAACCAGAGAAAAACAAAAGATTGGCGAATGACTGCTTCTGACCTCTTGACGCTCCCACAATTGTTGGCGCAATATTCCTCTAGTGCTCCCCAAAATAAAGTGTTCTACACTACTAGCACAAAAAATAGTCATTCATCCTTCAAAGGGCTAGAATCTGTTGCCACAGATGCTACTCATCTATTGAACAATCAAGATCCATTGAATACCATCAAAGATCAACTCTCTAAGGACATTTTAACTACCGTTTTTACAGATGAAACTACTTTGGTCAAATCCATCCACCATCTATATTCTCTTCCTAATAAACTTCCATTGGTGATTACAGTGGATTTGAATTTGCAAGATTATTCCGCAATTCCTGCGTTAAAGGATCTTTCTTTCCCCATCTTAATATCTTCTGATTTGCAAACTGCAATTTCAAACGCGGACTCTTCTTATAAGATTGCTACAAGTTCTCTGACCCCAGTTTTCCATTTTCTTAACTTGGAGAAAATTGGCACGAGTACAGCTATTGAACAAGACATCGACTTTCCTACCTTGGAGATTGCTAACGAAGAGACTAAAGTAGCATTATCAGAAGCTACTGATTCATTGACAAATTTTGAACTGGTTAAAGGTAAAGAGTCAATTACCACTGTCATTGTTAACCTGTCACCATATGACGCGGAATTCAGTAGCGTATTGCCTTCAAACGTAGGATTGATCAAGATTAGAGTATACAGACCATGGAATTTTTCCAAGTTCTTGGAAATACTGCCATCTTCTGTTACCAAAATCGCCGTTTTACAGGGTGTCTCTAAGAAATCGCAATCAAACGAATTTCAACCATTTCTTTTGGACTTCTTTGGCAATTTTAATGAATTAGTTTCTAGGAACATCGAGCAGGTGTTGACTAATATTGGTAATGTGAATGATTATGGCAACGTTATCAACACCGTCATATCGAATATTAACAAGAAGGAACCAGATAATAACTTATTTTTAGGTGAATCCAATGAAAAGGCTGAGGAACAAGCTGAAGTTACTCAACTTATTTCTTCTGTCAAAAAAGTTGTGAACTTAGAAGACGCCTATATCAAAGTGCTAAAACAGTTATTTTCATCAAATCTACAAATTTTGAATCAATTTTCCAGTGAGACAATTGAACCAAGTAATCCAGAATTTGGTTTTGGACGCTTTTTAAAACAAGAAGCCCAGCGTGAAGAATTGATCAGCTTAGCAAAAACCTCTCTTGATCCAAGTCTTTACTTGTCCGAGGATGCAAATAAAATTGTTCAACTATTATCTAAATGGTTGTCATTCAATGGACGCGATCTTGACGAAGCTCAATTACAAGAGGCCAATGCGACAGGTTTGGAAATATTTCAGTTATTACAATCTAATCAAGATTCCTCTACTGTCTTAAAATTCTTAAAGATAGCTCCAACAAGCGATTCTTTTATTTTCAAATCAAGCTGGCTAATTGGCTCCGATGCCTGGTCTTATGATTTGGGTCACTCAGGTATTCAACAGGTTTTATCCTCCCGTAAAAACATTAATGTTTTATTGATTGATTCAGAGCCATATGACCATAGAAAGCAAAACCAGGATAGAAAGAAAGATGTTGGTTTGTACGCCATGAATTATTACAGTGCCTATGTTGCCTCTGTAGCAGTATATGCTTCTTACACCCAACTATTGACTGCAATAATAGAGGCATCTAAATACAATGGTCCTTCTATTGTCTTGGCTTATTTGCCGTATAATTCCGAAAATGATACTCCATTAGAAGTCTTAAAGGAAACCAAAAACGCCGTTGAATCTGGTTACTGGCCATTGTATAGGTTTAATCCTGTTTATGACGATCCATCAACAGATAAGGAGGCATTTAGCTTGGATTCTTCGGTTATCAGAAAACAATTACAGGACTTCTTAGACCGTGAGAATAAGCTTACCCTATTAACCAGAAAAGATCCATCTTTGTCAAGAAATCTAAAGCAATCTGCTGGTGATGCGTTGACAAGGAAACAAGAAAAAAGAAGCAAGGCTGCCTTCGATCAGTTATTGGAGGGTTTGTCCGGCCCACCGCTACACGTCTATTATGCTTCTGACGGTGGTAATGCTGCAAACTTGGCAAAGAGACTAGCAGCAAGGGCATCTGCAAGAGGTTTAAAGGCTACTGTTCTGTCCATGGATGACATTATTTTGGAAGAATTACCTGGTGAAGAGAATGTAGTTTTCATTACTTCCACGGCTGGGCAAGGTGAATTCCCCCAAGACGGTAAGTCTTTCTGGGAAGCTCTGAAAAATGACACCGACTTGGATTTAGCTAGTTTGAATGTTGCTGTTTTTGGTCTCGGTGATTCTGAGTATTGGCCACGTAAAGAAGATAAACATTATTTTAACAAGCCTTCACAGGATTTATTTAAGCGCTTGGAATTATTGAGTGCCAAAGCCCTAATTCCCTTGGGACTGGGTGATGATCAAGATGCTGATGGTTTCCAAACTGCTTATTCTGAGTGGGAACCTAAATTATGGGAAGCTCTTGGTGTTTCCGGCGCTGCTGTTGATGATGAGCCAAAACCTGTTACAAACGAGGATATTAAGAGAGAATCTAATTTCTTGAGAGGTACTATCAGTGAGAACTTAAAGGATACTTCTTCAGGTGGTGTTACTCACGCTAATGAACAATTAATGAAATTTCACGGTATTTACACCCAAGACGATCGTGACATTAGAGAAATACGTAAGTCACAAGGCTTAGAGCCATACTATATGTTTATGGCAAGAGCTCGTTTACCAGGTGGTAAGACCACTCCACAACAATGGCTTGCTCTGGATCACTTATCTGATACTTCAGGCAATGGTACCCTGAAATTAACAACAAGGGCAACCTTCCAGATTCATGGTGTGCTAAAGAAGAACTTGAAACACACATTGAGAGGAATGAATGCAGTTCTTATGGATACATTAGCTGCTGCAGGTGACGTGAACAGAAATGTCATGGTTTCTGCTCTACCAACCAATGCCAAGGTTCACCAACAAATCGCTGATATGGGAAAATTGATTTCTGATCATTTCTTACCAAAGACTACGGCCTACCACGAAGTTTGGCTGGAGGGCCCAGAAGAACAGGACGATGATCCATCCTGGCCATCTATTTTTGAAAACAGAAAAGATGGTCCAAGAAAAAAGAAGACTCTAGTTAGCGGTAACGCTTTGGTCGATATTGAACCAATTTACGGTCCAACTTATCTGCCAAGAAAGTTTAAATTCAACATCGCCGTTCCTCCATATAACGATGTGGATGTATTATCTATCGATGTCGGTTTAGTTGCTATAGTTAACCCAGAAACTCAAATCGTGGAGGGTTATAATGTTTTTGTTGGTGGTGGTATGGGTACCACTCATAACAACAAGAAAACTTACCCAAGATTAGGGTCATGCTTAGGTTTTGTTAAAACTGAAGACATTATTCCACCACTTGAAGGTATCGTTATTGTCCAAAGAGATCACGGTGACCGTAAAGACCGTAAGCATGCTCGTTTAAAGTATACTGTAGATGATATGGGTGTCGAAGGCTTCAAGCAAAAAGTGGAGGAATACTGGGGTAAGAAATTCGAGCCTGAGAGACCATTTGAGTTTAAATCTAATATTGATTACTTTGGATGGATTAAAGATGAAACTGGGTTAAACCACTTTACCGCATTTATTGAAAATGGTAGGGTTGAAGATACACCAGATTTGCCTCAAAAGACAGGTATTAGAAAGGTTGCTGAATACATGCTTAAGACTAATTCTGGTCATTTCAGATTGACTGGTAATCAACATTTGGTTATCTCTAATATTACAGATGAACATGTTGCTGGAATAAAATCTATTTTAAAGACCTATAAATTGGATAACACCGATTTCAGCGGTTTGAGATTATCTTCATCTTCCTGTGTTGGTTTGCCAACATGTGGTTTAGCGTTTGCCGAATCTGAACGTTTCCTACCTGACATTATTACTCAGTTGGAAGATTGTTTAGAAGAGTATGGTTTACGCCATGATTCCATTATTATGAGAATGACTGGTTGCCCTAACGGTTGTTCTCGTCCATGGTTAGGTGAATTAGCTCTTGTTGGTAAAGCTCCACATACTTATAACTTGATGCTTGGTGGTGGTTACCTCGGCCAAAGGCTAAACAAATTGTATAAGGCCAATGTGAAGGATGAGGAAATTGTCGACTACATCAAACCATTGTTTAAAAGGTATGCTTTAGAAAGAGAAGAAGGGGAACACTTTGGTGATTTCTGTATAAGAGTAGGTATCATTAAACCAACCACCGAGGGTAAATACTTCCATGAAGATGTGTCTGAAGATGCCTATTAATGATAGCATATGACATAGTAGGACGTACTATTGGGTTTTCTTCCCACATTTATTTATTTTTTTCGCAATTGAATATAACTTTTTATTTTATAGAAACATATTTATTTGTATAATCTTGTATATTAACAGTTAAGACTCATTATTGTTATCCTTCGGCTAGTTCGGTTTTTCAATAGCAGATGAGAAACGAAAACTATGAAGAATGAAAACGAGGTGAAGAATAAAATCATATAACAAAATATTGAAAAGAATGACGGCCGTAACTGATATCATCGATGAATTGAATGATTCGAGTCTTTCTTCTACAAGGCTTCGAGAGTTGTGTCTCCAGTTACGAAAGAAGACAGATACTGGATGTGCAATTACGGTGTCCGATGAGGTCAACCTTATTGAATCTCTCTCATATCACTCCATATCTCCAGGAGTAGACATACAAATCAACACAGATGTTTTGCAGACTATAGATTACTACTTTCAGCGTAACAAAAGTGAACATGACGAAATTATGTGCGTCCTTATTTCTAAGTTACAGCCACTACTTTTAAAACGCAAAAGCAACTTCGAACTCAAAGAGCAACGTAATCTTGGTCTCAAACCCACGCTTGGAATGTCTTTGAAAGAAGATAACCTAATGCAGGCGTGGGTAAGTCAGGGTGGCTTGAAAGGCATTCCGTTATTCTACGTAATTCTGTTACATTTGAAAAGGAGAGACATATCTACGAATCTTTCTTGGATTATTCCAGGAATTCTAAACATACTAGATGATACCACTGATATAAGAAGAATTAAACTTCGTGGTGTTCTGCTCCTACAGACGCTATTAAATCATACCTTTATGAACGAAACCAATGACTCAAAATGGATACAGTTCTCTAGTACTGGTTTATTTCCACTGTTCGAAAAGACGCTAATCAATATGTGCTATTTTCTCCCTCCCTCATACAATGCTGATGAAACAATAGCCATATGGCGGGTCGTTTTCCCAACGATACAGTCGTTATATAAAGTAGAATTTTTGGACAATTACACAAAGTATCAATATCACCTGGAAAAGTTCATGTCAGAGATAATCTTGCAAAACATAATTCCTAGGGCTAGCCTTGCATACGAAAATTTGACGTTATACGCATTGGAATGCACAATGAACATACTGAGACTTCAAAGAGAAGGGTCTGTTGTACATCTCCAGAGGCTGATTTTTGTTTTAGGTGAATATATTGTACGAAATCCTTTTTACACAACTTTTCCAAAACTTATTTCAAAAACTCTTTCAGTGGTAAGTACTCTCATAAAGGTTTGCCCGAATGAAAGAATAGTGGCTCACAGATTCGACATTTTATCATTAATTCTAGTTACATACGATAAGTGTTCGCAAGAGGATGCGTTGAACGAATCAATACTACAACAATGTAAGGAAACGATAAGCTGGTTGCTGAATTGTGACTGCGCTATGGGTGAACAGTTATCGACTCTATCTAAGCAACCGCGGTTTCAGTTACTTTTTGAGTTCTCATAGGAAACAGACACAGACACAGACAAATGCATATACATATATATATATATAACTAGACAGTATATAAACAAAAAGAGTTATTTGCCCTTTATGCTGAAGAATCCCTTTTAAAGAAACCTTGGACATATATTAAAATATTCATTTGCTTATTTACAGATATATTAAGGTAAAGAGAATAATGACTCGGAGAGATAAATCGGTTTCATATTAACGGGTGTTTTGCAACCCGTTCACAATCCTGATATTAGTATCCAAAAACCGATTCACACAGTTAGACAAACATTGCTCTTCTTGCGAACTTAAATTAGAATCATTGACAGACTCAACACATTTTTTGAAGCATATATTAGTGAATTGATGGATTGACATCTGGACTTTTTGTTTGGAGTTCTCTCCCTCCAAGAAAGTAGCAATTTCCTTTTTGGAAGTGTCATCAAGGGAGGCCAAATCAGACGTTGATAGAGAAGACATTCTTTGTTGTTTGTAAATTTGTTTTCCTTTTTACCTCTTCTTCAATACTTTCATATAAATGAATGTTTCCATCAATTTTTACGTTAGTTAATAACTAACCGTTCGCTTTGATATGCAGCGTAACAACAAACAAGACGCATATGACGACAAAGAGGGACAAGAGCAAACGGCAGAAAGTCTCACAAAGGAAACATGGATGTTGAAAAGGATGTCCTGGATGTCTACATAAAGAACCTGGAGAACCAGATCGGAAACAAACGATATTTCTTGAAGCAAGCTCAAGGTGCCATCGATGAGATCACGAAGAGATCTCTGGATACAGAGGGTAAACCGGTCAATTCTGAGGTCTTTACAGAGTTATTAAGAAAACCCATGTTCTTCTCAGAGAGAGCTGATCCTATTGGTTTCAGTTTGACATCGAATTTTTTGTCTTTGAGAGCCCAAAGTTCCAGTGAATGGCTCTCGCTTATGAATGATCAATCAGTTGATCAAAAGGCCATGTTATTGTTACAGAATAATATTAATAGTGACTTGAAAGAGCTGCTACGAAAACTGCAGCATCAAATGACCATTATGGACAGTAAGAAGCAAGATCACGCCCATATTAGAACACGAAAAGCCAGAAATAAAGAGCTTTGGGACTCACTGGCGGACTTTCTCAAGGGTTATCTAGTACCGAATTTGGATGATAATGATGAATCAATAGATAGCTTAACGAACGAAGTCATGCTGTTAATGAAAAGACTAATTGAGCATGATTTGAATCTGACATTAAACGATTTTTCATCTAAAACGATACCAATATACAGATTATTACTTAGGGCTAATATAATAACAGTAATTGAGGGCTCTACAAATCCAGGGACTAAATACATCAAACTAATAGATTTCAATGAGACCAGTCTAACTTAAGTAATACTTCGTAGTCAAAGTGTGCTTCGTAGTGGTGTGAGGATGTTATAAAGCGCCAAAATTTAGAAGATCATAATTTGGCAGTAACCGTAGATTATTCACCAAAAAGCTCTTGACTTCCTCTTTTAATAGACTGTCGTTAAAAGGTCCTTAGTCCAGAATAGTATATAAAAAGTGTTGTATGGTAGTGGTATACCAATTTTGCTATGAGTAAAAAATTATCGTTGGAAGAGAGACTCTCCTTGGCAACTAAGAAAGGAAGAAAGAAAAATAAAAGGTCAACGTCAAATTTGTCGTCTCCATCGCCTGTGGTGCTGTCAAACAATGAACAAGAAAGTGCTCGTACATCCATTGATGATGCGGCTGCCGGTGTGGTGTCAATTGACAATGCTGAAAACATAGATGATCCTGCGGTACGATCAGAAAGCACTGTGGAAGGCGATACAGGTAAGGCAGATTCAATCGCTGTCGATGACGTGGTGCATCCCGATCACAATAGGACTGATTGCTTCGACGACACTATGGTATCACTGCCTACATGGCTACCTAAAAATTACACTGAATTTACTGTTGAAGAATTAGTCAAAGAAATTAGTCCTGAATATTTAAGATTAAACAAACAGATTGATGACCTAACTAACGAACTAAACAGAAAATCACAAATCGAAACCACGGATTCTAGTTTTTTCAAATTGATTAAAGAGAAGGACGACTTGATAGATCAGTTGAGAAAAGAAGGAGCTAAATTAGCGGAAACTGAGCTGAGGCAATCTAATCAAATCAAAGCTTTAAGAACAAAAGTGAAAGACTTAGAGTATGAGGTATCTGAACTAAACGATAGTTCTGCTCAGAGTGTCGAAAACTATAATGAGCTGCAATCATTGTATCACAACATACAAGGACAACTGGCTGAAGCTACAAATAAATTAAAGGATGCAGATAAACAAAAAGAGTCACTTGAAACATTAGAGAAAAATATAAAGGAAAAAGATGATTTGATAACAATTTTACAGCAATCTTTAGATAATATGAGAACATTGCTTGAAAAAGAAAAAAGTGAATTTCAAACGGAAAAGAAAGCACTACAAGAAGCAACAGTTGATCAAGTTACCACTCTAGAGACTAAACTAGAACAACTAAGAATAGAATTAGATAGCTCTACTCAAAATTTAGACGCTAAATCAAATAGAGATTTTGTCGATGACCAACAAAGTTATGAAGAAAAACAACACGCATCTTTCCAATACAATCGGCTCAAAGAACAGCTTGAGTCATCAAAGGCCAACTGGGATAGTATTGAATACGCTTTGAACACTAAAATTGTGAACTTGGAAAACCGCTTTGAATCTACAATGAAAGAAAAAAATGATATTGAAGAAAAATATCAAACTGCCTTACGTTCATCTGAAACATTAGGTAAGCAATTAGAAAAAGAAAAAGAGAATCATTCGAAGGCAGTTTTGGAAGTGAAAGACTTGGAGAGACGGGCGGAGACATTGAAGTCATCATTGCAAAGTATAAGTGATGATTATAATCTACTGAAGAAGAAGTACGAAATTCAAAGGTCTCAGTTGGAACAAAAAGAGAACGAACTAAAACCACATCAAGAAAACAGCAATGAGAAAATTATAGATAAAATACCTGTAGAATTAACAGATAGTTTAAACTCCATGGAGGGAAATATAGAAGACGAATGGACTTTACCTCAAGAAAATTCTATGCTGTCATTATCAATGTCAAAACTTGGCGAATTAGAAAGCGATCCGTCTCTAAAACCCATTTACAATGAATCTCACGAAACCATATGTAGCGAAGAAAGCCAACATTTTGATAGAAAAAATGTGGATTTCAGCATTGACGATATTCCAGAAGAGGCCGCTGCTTTACAAGCAATCAGGGAAGGGGAATCAATGAACTCGTTAAACAACACATCAATACCATACAGAAGAGCTAGCGTCCAGCTATCGAATTCTAACGGCCACATAAGCGCTCATCTGGTGAACAAGTTAAGTACGGAGTTAAAAAGATTGGAAGGTGAATTATCAGCATCAAAGGAATTATACGATAATTTACTGAAAGAAAAGACAAAAGCAAATGATGAGATCTTAAGACTTCTGGAAGAAAACGATAAATTCAATGAGGTAAATAAACAGAAAGATGATCTCTTAAAAAGAGTTGAGCAGATGCAAAGTAAATTGGAAACCTCCTTACAACTATTAGGTGAAAAGACTGAACAAGTGGAGGAATTAGAAAATGATGTGTCCGATTTAAAAGAGATGATGCATCAACAAGTTCAACAAATGGTAGAAATGCAAGGAAAAATGAGATAACTAGAAATACACTCTTATCTTTAGATTTAGGTTAAATATGAAATAATTACCAATGATAACTATATGTATCTATATACATGCAACCCCATCGCAACATACTGTTTGTCATCAGTCATGACCTTGAGCTTTAGCGAGCATGGTATGTTCTTCGATATCTTCAGCGTCCCATGGATAGCACAACCACTTATCAGGGACAGTTTGCGCAGCAATGTAACGTCCAGAATTCATCATGGAGTCAGGTAGTCCAGCTCTCTTTGGTTTGTCCTTATTATGTAGAACAAAGATAGAAATAACGGTTTCCTCACTCATTCTATTCAAAACCTTTTGTTGTTCAGCAATCTCTTTTTCCAGCTCAGAAACAGCATAGTGGAGGGTAGTTCTAGTATCGTCAACTTCATCCACAATTAGGACCTTTTTACCAATTAAGGAATCGAAATGTTGGTTCAAAGCACCGAAGTCCAGCCATTGTGTTCTGATGACCTCTTTGCCGATAGTTTCGACGCTATTATCCAACCCTAAATCTTCATACAAAGATAGGCCGATGGCCTGAATCGGAATATTCTTTTGTCCTTTAGTTTTCAAAAAGGACCTAATAATTCTTGCGGGGATCATACCACCACCAGTGATGGCGATAATAATATCAGGTCTTTCGTTTCTAGCTAAGATATGTTTAGCCACTCCCTGACAAAGCTTGTGAATATTATTATAGGAGATGTACATTCTCTCATTTTCGGCCATCTTGGTACAAGTATATTTTGAAGTGATCAATGTTTATGAAATCTAGTACAAGGATGGGCTATGCAAAAGAAAGACTGACAAAACTCAGATATTTTTCTTTCCGATTTAACTACGATTCTTTCCCCAGCTTAGAGATAAAAAAAGCTTGTGATTTTTTTAGGTTCATCGCATTGACTCCAGATAAAAAAAAAGATCTTGATATCAAATCAAAGTCAACTGGCCGAGGCAAAGGCAACAAACTTTGAGCATAATATCCTCTCTCTTCTATCTAAATTATGTAATCCAGTGTTTGTTTCAATATACAATCGCCATTTAATTCAATTAGGCATTCATAATTCCCATGAATAGTTCTTGATCAGCCGGGGTCAGATGTCTCAAGATTCCCTGATATCTATTGCTGTCAACATGTTGTAAGTTCGCAATGGACTCCTTGAAAACCTTGTATACGTCAACTGTGTCCAGGATCGACCCCGTTAATGGGTCCTCTTCTAGGTCATCGAAAGTTTCCTTTGCGTCATAACCATCTACGAAGTCCAAGGAATCGGCTCTATTTTTTATCAGTTCCAGATATTTCTCAGTAAGGTCTCCCTCGTCATCATTTTCATCATCGTCTCCAACGTCAAGAAAATTTTCATCCCACTTAGTATCCTCTTCAAAACCGGATGATGAGAATTCCTTGCGTTGGTTAGCTAATTGCCTTAACGCCGTTGGTAGCCTCGAAGCTAACTGCGTAACAATACTCCCTAATTGCGGAACCAAATTTTCTAAGTTCAACACTGAATAATCGTTGCTTTCTAACTTCAGTATAATTTTTAATAACGCAAGAACTGATAATTTGATATCATAGCACCTTTTATAATTCGGAATATAGTCTGTAATCCACGTTTGAAAGAAGATTTCAAGACAACCTTGCTGTTTCAGGTACTGAAGCGTGATCAAAGGCTCTGTTATCATATTTGAGATTACGACATTAAAAGCAGTCACACTAAATACAACATTAGTTTTCAATTCATTCTTTTGCGTTAGAATAGAGCCGACAACATCCGCCAGTAGGCGCTCTCTGTATTGTTGAGGTAAACTGTCATCTAATGCAAGAACCAACTCTTGGGATAAATCAAAAACCACTCTAAGATCGTCTAACGAATTATCTTCTGCAGTAACAGCCTTTTGATATATTTCGAATATGATTTTTGTGTAAAACTCGTTCTTCTTTAATTCGTTCCTTCCATAAATGAGGATATTATTTAAGGCTAGCATGAAATCACTTAAATAATAAGATACCATACTATCTGGTTTTCTATTACATTCTCCAATCAGCTCCAAAATTTTCCAGCTGATGGGTGTGATATCTCTTAGTAGGAATGTAGAGTTCTCTACAAATTCGCAACATTCGCGATAGAAATCTTCGATGTCGTTTTTCAAAATAAACTCTGCAGCTGGATAAAATGACTGTTCCAAGTTTTTTAAAATTTCAGGTGAATTCTCAAAAGACAACAGAATAGATATCGTAGTCGACAAAATACCTAGCGCCGCCATTTGCTTGTCAGATTCATCGGGTATGCTATCAACGTTCGTGAAGGAATCTGGATCCAAATTGGATGTTTCATGCAGATCAATAGCTAATTTCAAAAACTGTTGGACCAAAGTGTTCATTAATTCAACACCAAAAGGTTGTAATTGCTCAGCAAACTGCTCCACAAAATCTTGCATAACGCCTGAAATGACATCAGATTCAAAATCATTAGACAAACTTAGTAATTTCTGCATAGTAGGAACAACGTGTTCGGATAACTTCATATTAAACTGGTCATCACTGATAAAAGTTTGCAATGCCAATGCAGCTGTCAATTCTACAGGTAAAGAATTAGAAGAGTTATTCAGACAATTCATAACACCTTCGTAGATAGTAGAGGTTATTATCGGGTCTTTGAAATCCATAGAACCCAACTTCGAACAAATATCGCAAACACGACTTTGCAGAAACCCATACTGAGACTTAAAAAAAGGTAAAACGTATGTCAATATAAACTTTTCCATCTCACTGGCAAATGGAGAATCTTTAGTTATCAAACGGTCAATAATGCTGGAGAATATTCTCAAACAGGACTCAATTTGCAAGGCATTATCCAACATAATATTGTTGTAATCACCAACGGCACTTTGTAAGGTTGAGACCATAAATTCTAAGGTCGGTTGTAAGGTCGTTTTACCGCGTTTCGTCACGCATGTCGTTAGCAAAGCCAGTGCGGCAAGATCTGGGGAATAGCCGACATCCCAAAAGTCCATATTCCGGTTGATATATTCTTGAGGATCATTGTCAAAGGCCTCCAAAGTCTCTGCAGTGGGCTTTAGTAGTGGGAAAATGACATGTTGAAGTATTACATTGTAGTGGGGCCCAACAAGTTTCCAAGTTGTTTTCTGCACAACACACTGCTCAACAAAGTTCAATATGTAGTATAAGCATTCGTCACTTAACCACAACTGTCCAGTTCCCCATTTCTCGATTTGATCGAAGACGACTTGCAAAAACTGAGTCAAAAACTCTTCACAGTACATCTGTTTAAACTCATCGTACTGAAACTTCCTTGTTAATGACGTTGATGCGTATCTCTGGAAAAGTCTATAAAGGTTTGCAAGAGCCCATTTCTTACATTTGACCCATGGATTTTTACTTCTGACCTCAATATCTGATATAGCCAAAACTTCCTGAGGCAATGGCTGCTGAATGATGCTGACAAAAAAACATGCCCATGGGGTAAACGATTCTGAGCGTTGTAATGTAAATGGTAGGTCATGGTATGAAACGAACTTATAAATTTTAATGATTAATTTTACCAATTCGCCAATTTGCTCGTTATTCATATATTTACCATCTTGGAAAAGGACATTTGCGCCATAGTTTAATAAAGCAGGGAAATAATTTAAAATCAACTCTTCTAAGTCCTGTCTTTCATCATTATTCTTCCACCTATAGGTCCTAAAAATCTCAGCAAGACACAGAAGTCCGACATATGTTACTGTGATGTCTTCATTTGCGAGTAATTCTAAGGAATTTGGTAACAAATTGCCCCATTTTTTGCTAGGGTAATCTTCTGAAATAATTACAGTAAGGGCAGATTTTAGCACTCTGATACAACGCGGGGAGGTCTTGGACACACTGACCATTGTTTTAATTAACATATCTTTTACTACTGGTTTTTCATCCGGATCAACATGTGAATCTAATAATTCATTTGAACCCTGTCTTGCACCAGCAGACCATCCGTATGTAATCTTATTCTTGAAATATAAGGAAGCTGATAATTTGATGTTTTCTGGTACTTCATCAGCAGCAATGATATCCAGGCATGCGCCTAAGAATCCCGGTACTTTACTTGCATTTTTAAGATGTGTTTCTGCATTAGTTCTTACGGCAGCGTTATGGTCCAAAGTACAGGCAAAGCACTGTAACAATTCTGTAATATCCATCGAGAATAAAATGTCTTCGTCAAAATCAAAATTGTGTCAAATATCCAGACGAAAAATGATTGATTATGCTGAAATATATAAATGAATATTGATTTAAATATACTTTTTTGCTGAAGTAAGCATTGCAAATTTTTCATTTTCCTAAACATGGAAAAAATGGTATAGCACATCATCACACCGCATAGTGAATTTTAAAAGGCGAATCTGGCCACTATATAGCACACTAACCTACAACGACCAACCTGTGGTCAGAGACTGCGATTTTAATATTTCTTCGTCTAATACTGGAAAAGGATGAGCTTCTGTGTTGAAAACAACTTTGGTCAAATCAAACTCGTCTAAAAACAATATATATAAATACTTTAAAGTCTCTGCCAACCAGAAACTTTCCATATTGTTAGATTTCTTTGTAGGTAACGTGATACAATCACTTAAACTGGTGAACCGCCTTAATTTTGGGTCATTACAATCAACACAGGTATTTTCAAAGAAGCTAGTTGCGATTTCCGCCCCCCATTCACGATATTTGTGATCATGAGATAAATGATACATGAACATAATCGATTCCACCGTTTCTGGTCTTTGTAGGTTGTGCCTATCGAGTGGTTTAACAAAAAAATCACCCACAGACGACCGCCACCAACCATCCTGTTTTATGTTTCCATCATTGAAGACAACGATTTCAGGCGCAAGCCCCGAGGAAGACTGCTTGTACATTTGATAACATGTGTCAGTTATCCCTTTAGCCAAATCCCAGTCACTTTTTCTTTCAAGGGAAAGAGAGAAAAACGGACGTCTTCGGGCTTCATGAATAGAAAGGCCCTCAGTAGAGCCTGATGCTAACAATCCCCCCATAAAGCACACGAGGTGGTCCATCTTAGGAGAAAGTTGTCCATGTAGACCTTGTTCTCTTTCCCCAATGTACCACAGAGAAGAGGGTTTGGATTGTGCTAATAAATGCTTTTTCATACCTTCCATGGATTTTCTGTACAGATCATAATAAAGTGTTTCGTGCGTCAATAAATATTGTTTTAGTAAATACTCATAAAAAGAATCACCTCTTGATCCGAACCGGATAGTCGAAGCACCAAACTTCCCAGTATCTGGAAATGTATAAATTGGAACCAATCCATCGTAGGTATTTAGAAGATCGTTATTTTTGTATAATGGCTCGTAAACACGCTCCACCAGCTCCCAATAAGTACGATTTCCTGTCAAATACGCCAGATATTTGAATTCCATTTGTAGCGTAGTGAATTCTGCGGTAGAAGATGCCCCCCCATCTGCATGGTTCTTAACCGCTTGGCCACTATGAAGGTTTATACTTGAGTATGGAATTCCGGTCTGAGTGGATAAGAACGCCAAAGCAAGCCTATCCCCCAAATCTATTGCTTTGTTCAAGTAGACAGTCTTATTACCTACTTCTAAAACATCAGATAGATGATATGCGGATAATAAACCACCTAGCATTCTAATAGTAGTTTCAAAAACATTCACTTCGGCATCAATATCAAAATCCAAAACATCGTTTATCCAATGCTCCGATCTCTGAATTTCTGCCTCGAACTCACTTTTGTATAGTGTGGAGGAGTTATACATTAACATCAAGGTATCCACTGAATCTACGATAATCCAGCCTAACGGCTGGTTGCCACGAGGCATATTATGGGAAGTGTGCTCAATAGGTCCATACACATCGTATCCCCAGCCATGCTTGGAATAGTCTCTCCACGATTCCAAGAACATGCTTTCAATCCGATCTCTCATTTCTCCGGCCCCCGGTGACTTTCTCTCAAAGTGTTCGTACCATGGCACATAGTATATAGCTGCTATGATAGCAACAATGGTTGCAATTGAAATACCGACAGAGTTCTTCATAGAATCCTTTTTCAATGTTTAACCTTTTCCTCTTTTACTACCTTTTTCTGTCGTCTTTCGTTTCTTGGCAAAGCACATTTCTTTCATTCTTTCGTTTGGCGAAACTGAAAATTCCAAATAATTGCTCTTCCACAGAAAATGCGTTACAACCAAAGTGAATTTGTAAAAGTTTAACCCCACATTTTGCTACAGTCTTATTTAAAAATAGCAGTATTCATATTAAAATATCTTGCGGTTTAAGAACTCAATTAACTTCAATGATTGCCAGTGTTGTTCAGGTAAAACCCTTCAAACCTAGTAAATATGACTTATCTTCATGCGTGGATGTAAAAAACAAAAATCATGATAGCGCCTCTGCACTTCACAATATCTCGGTCTAAAAATTAGTCATATATTTTGGATATATATATATATATATATACCCATATATATAACGATAGTAGAATGACGCTCATGTGCCGATTCGGGACCTACATAAACAAGAGAGAGAAGAGGAACAGAAGAAAAAATGATATCTAGAACCATTGGTGAATCTATTCCGCCCAACACAAAACATGCTGTTTCCGTGTGTTTGCCCACATGGGAAGCTACAGTAGGCTATGAAGAGGGTGAAAGCAGTATAATTAACTCGCTTACTACCGGATATCCAAGATTTTTCATACACAAGTCAATAAAGAAATTATGTGAAATTTTATCCGCTAAGTACTCCATGGAAGATGAAGCTTGTCTTTGCTTCCCCTCTTACAAGGTTGCCAATAGGTGCAGAGAGTTTATCAAAGTGAAAACGGGTCTTTCTACCAAAGTACGCATCTTACAACTATGTACACCTAAACCTATGAACCAAGAGGAAAAGCTCTGGAGAAGGGAATGTAAAATCACGGTGGTGTTTGTAGACCAGGAAATATTCCCCGTGATGAAGCAGTATTGGCAACATTCCGGTGAGATTGTATCTAGCAGAATGGCGGAGTATATTTTACATGAATTACAAGTCAAGGATAATCTTAAGAAGATGGAAACAGTGGATAACGGTAAAAAATTTATGACCGAAGATGAAAACAGAGTGAACGAAGAATATATAGAAACGAGATTTGGGAGAAATTTAAATTTTCTTGCTGCTGATAAAGCCAAATATCTAATACGAAAGAGGATTGCCACAAAAGTTGTTGAAAAAATTGACTCTGAAGGTCTATCGGACCTATTCTCTTTTGAACACTATAACGAGAGCAACGGTCCATTCAATGTTGGCAGTGGAGAGGCTCTGGATGATGATCAGTTGAATTCGGACATACCTGCCGAAACAATTACTTCTATGGGAGAAAGTGGCTCAAACAGTACTTTTGAAAACACAGCTACCGATGACTTGAAGTTTCATGTCAACCCTAATACGGATGTTTACTTATTTCCAAGTGGAATGGCGTCCATTTTCACTGCCCACAGGCTGCTTTTAAACTTCGATGCCAAGCGCTTATCAAGGTCTTCTAGTAGACAAGATAAGTTGATTGGATATGGACCTCCGTTCAAGAAGACCGTCATGTTTGGATTCCCATATACAGATACTCTGAGCATTCTTCGGAAGTTCAATCACACACATTTCTTGGGACAGGGAGATTCAACGTCAATGAACGCTCTGAAAAATATTTTACATTCTGGTGAGCAAATACTGGCGGTATTTATAGAAGCTCCATCGAACCCACTGTTGAAAATGGGAGATTTACAAGAACTGAAAAGGCTATCAGACTTGTATTCATTTTACATAGTGGTCGATGAAACTGTGGGTGGCTTTGTCAATATAGATGTATTACCGTATGCCGATATTGTTTGTAGTTCGCTAACGAAAATCTTCAGCGGCGACTCGAACGTTATTGCAGGATCCTTAGTACTAAATCCTAGAGGAAAGATTTATGAGTTTGCTAGAAAATTTATGAAGACTGAAGACGGATATGAAGATTGCCTATGGTGCGAAGATGCGTTATGCCTGGAAAGAAATTCGAGAGACTTCGTGGAACGTACAATCAAGGTGAATACAAACACTGATATATTGTTAAAAAGGGTGTTATTGCCTCAGGTGGGAAAATTGTTCAAGAAAATATATTACCCCAGTTTAACATCAGAGGATACCAAGCGGAATTATGACAGCGTTATGTCTACAAAAGATGGTGGGTATGGAGGTTTATTTTCACTAACTTTTTTCAATATTGAAGAGGCAAAGAAGTTTTTCAATAATCTGGAATTGTGCAAAGGACCTTCTCTCGGTACGAATTTCACTTTGGCGTGTCCATATGCTATTATTGCCCACTACCAGGAATTAGACGAGGTAGCTCAATATGGTGTCGAAACAAATCTTGTAAGAGTGAGCGTCGGTTTGGAAAATAGCGACGTTTTATGCAATGTTTTTCAGCGTGCCATTGAGAAAGCTTTAGGGGAATAAAGCCAAAATGTTTATATGTATTAGAAATCTCTGTAGAAAATTTTAATGCTGATTGTCCGGACACGACAAACAGCGAAATAAATACTAGCAGTTAGTACATCATCGCAAAAATGATGAAGAATGTATAAGTAAATGAAAAAGGAAAAGAAAGCAGAAAAATCGAGCTAGTAAAACTTGACCCTCCTCGTCAAAGATAACATGAATGAAGATCTATTCTACGATAGATTACATCAGCGGTGCCCTGGAAAATACTTGCTAGAAGAGTTGGAAACAAGCAAATCTAACGATGTCCTGCATGCATCGAGATTTGTTTGTGAGATGGAACTTGTGCAAAAGACGAATGCATATTATTGCAAAACCATAGTCAAGATGCTCTTAGACCACGAATGGATTCTCGCGAAGGCATTCACAATTGTCAACGATGGCGAAGACGAGATAGAGATATATGATTATCTCTATGAGAAGTACATAAAACTATTAAGCACAGGCAAGCCAGACCCGATGATGAAAGACGTCGTGAGGTACAGGTTTGACGAGGACGTAAAGATCAAAATTGAGGAAACACCGAATTTGATCAGTGCGGCCAGTACTACAGGTTTCAGGACATGGGAAGCTGCCTTATACATGGGTGATTTCCTTATTCATAAGCCCTTACAAGAGTTGGCACCGGTACAAGGACAAGACGATGGCAAGAAAAAATTAAATGTTCTTGAGGTCGGCGCTGGCACAGGCATAGTGAGTCTCGTCATTTTACAAAAGTATCACGAGTTCGTAAATAAGATGTACGTCACGGATGGTGATTCGAATCTCGTTGAGACGCAGCTGAAAAGAAATTTTGAATTGAACAATGAAGTGCGTGAGAACGAACCAGACATCAAGTTGCAAAGATTATGGTGGGGCAGCGATAGAGTTCCTGAGGATATAGATTTAGTAGTGGGGGCAGATGTTACGTATGACCCAACTATCCTTCCTGATCTATGCGAGTGTCTGGCCGAATGTCTTGCTTTAGACCGATGCAAACTGTGTCTCCTATCCGCGACAATTAGAAGCGAATCCACTGTCCAACTGTTTTCTCAAGAGTGCAATAAACTCGGGCTAAAATGTACCATAGTCACCAGCACAGAGTACGACGCAAACAACGAGATCCGCGCGAGGAAAGCCCTGCAATTCAAACCTTTGATTGCACCCATACGGATCTACAAGATCACGAAACAATAAGATACATGTGCAAGTACAAGTTCAAAAATAATACATAACTAAAAAAAAAAAAGAAAAAAAATATAGTCATCTTCTGACACTCGAGTCTCATTCAGCTAATCAAAACAACTAGCAATCCACTCGAGTTCTTATAAATGACCCGGAAATTGATCTCTCCACATTACGCTTATCACGAATAAGACCGAGTGTTCAAATAAATAGCTCGATCTTCGTACTGTCTAATGCGGTGGATTAGTACTTTAGGACAAAGTTACTTTTTTTCGGAAGGAAACTTCAAAAATAGAATTAACAAATAAGAAGGAAAAGCGAAAAACAAATCTCATTGCCTGTGCTTTCTTTTATACTTTTTTTTTTCGCTCGGAACCTCTTGCTTATACACGGTTTTTTTCCACGGAAACCTCGGTTACCCTGCAATTACTGGAACGTTAGGGCACAATCTAACAAATATATATACTGGCTTACAAGATGTAACAAACTACGAATAGTGGTGCGAAGCTTATCACATGCACCATTATCTGTAACTGGGTTGCCGCCAACAGCAGACTCATGGGCTGGTTGAAAAAATCTTGGAAAACAGAGATAAACAGCTCGGCAGATAACATTTCCTGCGACCTTAATGCTGCGTTAGGTGTAATTGTCGCAATTTGCGGCCGGCCATAGTTGTTCGTGCTACAATATATGGAAGAAGCAACTGTTTTTGAATCAACGGTAGTAACGACCTTATATCATCATACACGAAAATACGCACAGACGGGGGTGAACCACTCCAGGGGCAGAGTAGAGTGTACAAGGAAAATTGTGATCTCGCCGCACGGTGCTGCATCGCGGAAATTCTCCGTAGGGCAACGGATAAGGTAACTGCGTATGCGGCATCGACAATAGGTAACTACGCGAGCAACTTCCATTAAGAGAAATAACCTTTGGGAAATGGCCTGTTTCGGATGGAACCGTTCGCATTTGGACGAGGGGCGCCTGCATTATGCATACGAACCGCGGCCGCTCGAATAAATCTGGACAATTTTGTTCCGTGTTGCTGGGCACTTTTCCGTCTGTCTTTCTTTTTCCCGCTTGACCCTGCATATATTAGAAACGAAAACAAAGAAACAAGGACTTCTTGGATTTCCATAGAGTTTTTTTTCTTCGTTAAACATTGCCTCTCTCAACACACGTTTTTCTCGAAGACTCTTGCACCAAAAAGAAACTTTAGGGCGAAGAAGCTAAAAGACATTGGTGATACTAGAATAGATAGGGCAGATAAAGATTTTTTATTAGTGCCGGAGCCAAGTATGTTTGTGAACGGTAATCAATCTAATTTCGCTAAACCCGCTGGTCAAGGTATTCTGCCCATTCCTAAAAAATCTCGAATTATTAAGACTGATAAGCCAAGACCGTTCTTGTGTCCCACATGCACTAGGGGTTTTGTCAGGCAGGAGCATTTGAAGAGACATCAGCATTCGCATACCCGTGAGAAACCGTATCTTTGTATCTTTTGCGGTAGGTGTTTTGCTCGTAGAGATTTAGTGCTCAGGCATCAGCAAAAACTTCATGCTGCTCTTGGAGGTACGGGGGATCCACGGCGAATCACGCCAGCACCAAATTCGACTTCTTCTTTTGCCTCCAAGCGGCGCCATTCCGTGGCGGCGGATGATCCAACCGACCTTCATATCATTAAAATAGCTGGAAATAAAGAGACTATTCTACCCACCCCGAAGAACCTTACTGGTAAGACATCTGAAGAGTTGAAAGAGGCCGTGGTTGCCTTGGCCAAATCAAATAATGTAGAACTTCCCGTCTCGTCCCCAGTAATTAGCGATAAGCGAGAGAAAACTCCTCCTAGTAAGGCAGGCTCCCTAGAATTTCGAGAGTTCAAGTTCAGCACGAAAGGCGTGCCAGTTCACTCTGCATCAAGCGATGCTGTTATCGACAGGGCGAACACTCCCTCTTCCATGCATAAGACGAAAAGACATGCGTCTTTCTCTGCATCCAGTGCAATGACTTACATGTCTAGTAGCAATAGCCCCCACCATTCAATTACCAATTTCGAGCTCGTTGAAGACGCTCCGCATCAAGTCGGTTTTTCCACTCCACAAATGACCGCGAAGCAGCTCATGGAAAGCGTGTCAGAATTGGATTTACCTCCGTTAACCCTGGACGAACCACCGCAAGCTATCAAGTTTAACTTAAATCTATTTAACAATGACCCCTCCGGACAACAACAACAACAACAACAACAACAACAGCAAAATTCCACCTCTAGTACCATAGTGAACAGCAACAATGGAAGTACAGTTGCTACACCTGGAGTGTATCTCTTAAGTAGCGGTCCATCTTTAACCGATCTTTTGACAATGAACTCTGCACATGCAGGTGCGGGAGGATACATGTCTAGCCACCATTCGCCATTTGATTTGGGCTGCTTCAGTCATGATAAACCGACAGTTTCTGAATTTAACCTTCCCTCAAGCTTCCCGAATACTATACCGTCTAATTCTACTACAGCTTCTAATAGTTACAGTAATTTGGCAAATCAAACTTATAGGCAAATGAGCAATGAGCAGCCGCTTATGTCACTATCTCCTAAAAACCCACCAACAACTGTTTCAGACTCCTCTTCCACGATCAATTTCAATCCAAGCACAAATAATTTACTGGAACCATCAATGGAGCCCAATGATAAGGATAGTAATATCGATCCTGCTGCCATAGATGACAAGTGGTTATCAGAGTTTATTAACAATTCTGATCCAAAATCTACCTTCAAGATCAACTTCAACCATTTCAATGACATTGGGTTTATTTATTCTCCACCTTCATCAAGGTCATCTATACCAAGCAAGTCACCTCCAAACCATTCTGCTACCTCATTAAATCATGAAAAAGCTTCTTTATCACCTCGCTTAAACTTGAGTTTGAATGGAAGCACAGATTTACCAAGTACACCACAAAACCAACTGAAAGAGCCTTCCTATTCTGACCCTATTTCCCATAGTTCTCATAAGAGGCGTCGTGATAGCGTCATGATGGACTACGATCTATCCAATTTTTTCAGCTCAAGGCAATTGGATATTTCCAAGGTATTAAACGGGACAGAGCAAAATAATTCTCATGTGAACGACGATGTTCTCACTTTGTCTTTCCCCGGCGAAACTGATTCTAATGCAACACAGAAACAGCTGCCTGTTCTTACTCCTTCGGATTTGTTATCTCCGTTTTCTGTTCCTTCAGTATCTCAACTGCTTTTTACCAATGAACTAAGGAGTATGATGCTAGCCGACAATAATATCGATTCAGGAGCCTTCCCCACAACTAGTCAATTGAACGATTATGTGACTTACTATAAGGAAGAATTCCATCCATTTTTTTCATTTATTCATCTTCCTTCTATCATACCTAATATGGACAGTTATCCCTTGTTATTATCTATCTCCATGGTCGGAGCATTGTATGGGTTTCATTCAACGCATGCAAAAGTGTTAGCTAATGCAGCTAGCACCCAAATTAGGAAAAGCTTGAAAGCTAGTGAGAAAAACCCGGAGACGACAGAGTTATGGGTTATACAGACATTAGTATTGCTAACGTTCTACTGTATTTTCAATAAAAACACAGCCGTGATCAAGGGGATGCATGGTCAGTTGACGACTATTATTCGTCTCTTGAAGGCCTCTCGTTTAAATTTGCCCCTAGAGTCCCTATGCCAGCCGCCTATTGAGAGTGATCATATTATGGAATATGAAAACAGTCCTCATATGTTTTCAAAAATAAGAGAGCAATACAACGCGCCGAATCAAATGAACAAAAACTACCAATATTTTGTATTGGCGCAGTCACGTATCAGGACTTGCCATGCGGTATTACTTATATCTAACTTATTTTCTTCACTGGTAGGTGCTGATTGCTGTTTTCATTCAGTCGATTTAAAATGTGGTGTTCCATGCTATAAAGAAGAATTATATCAGTGCCGAAATTCCGATGAATGGTCGGACCTATTATGTCAATACAAAATAACGTTAGATTCGAAATTTTCGTTGATTGAATTGTCTAATGGTAACGAGGCATATGAAAATTGTTTGAGATTTCTTTCTACAGGCGATAGTTTTTTTTACGGGAATGCTAGGGTTTCGTTAAGTACATGTCTATCATTGTTGATATCTATCCATGAGAAAATACTTATTGAAAGAAATAACGCAAGGATCAGTAATAACAACACCAATAGCAATAACATTGAGTTAGACGATATTGAGTGGAAGATGACTTCCAGACAACGGATCGATACAATGTTAAAATACTGGGAAAACCTTTATTTGAAAAATGGTGGCATCTTGACACCTACCGAGAATAGCATGTCAACAATAAACGCCAATCCAGCAATGAGGTTAATAATTCCGGTATATTTGTTTGCCAAAATGAGACGGTGTTTGGACCTGGCACATGTTATTGAGAAAATCTGGTTGAAAGATTGGTCCAATATGAATAAAGCTTTGGAGGAAGTTTGCTATGACATGGGTTCATTGAGGGAAGCTACCGAGTATGCACTGAATATGGTGGATGCGTGGACTTCATTTTTTACGTACATTAAACGGGGCAAGCGCAGAATTTTCAATACTCCTGTATTTGCGACCACATGTATGTTCACTGCAGTATTAGTGATTTCGGAATACATGAAATGTGTAGAGGATTGGGCACGCGGGTACAATGCCAACAACCCTAACTCAGCATTATTGGATTTTTCGGACCGTGTCTTATGGCTAAAAGCAGAAAGGATTTTGAGAAGATTACAAATGAACTTGATACCGAAGGAGTGTGATGTGTTGAAATCGTACACTGATTTCTTAAGATGGCAGGACAAGGATGCCCTAGATTTGTCAGCACTAAATGAAGAACAAGCACAAAGGGCCATGGACCCGAATACCGATATAAATGAGACAATTCAACTAATTGTAGCGGCAAGTCTATCCTCCAAATGTTTATATTTGGGTGTTCAAATATTAGGTGATGCGCCAATTTGGCCTATAATATTATCGTTCGCTCATGGTTTGCAATCAAGAGCTATCTATAGTGTTACGAAAAAAAGAAACACTAGAATATAAGTCCAATTTACAAATATATAATGGCGGCCGTCTCTATACTATAGTATTTACAGAATTAAAGCTTAGAACTATCATAACTTTCATAATATACCACCAGGCTTCAAAAAGGCATTGTTCCATTCGGAGTTTGCTTGAGTTTGATGGCCCGGGTAAAAAGGTTTGACAAGGCAAGGGGCCGTACTTATTAAAACAATTTCAACATGCACAATTAAGAATGTAAGAGATATATGAGAATGATACAGAGAGAGAGAGAGAGAGAGAAAGAGGAAGGTCAATTAAAGGAGAGAACTGTTGTTAATATGGCAGACCCTGATGACAATGAGGCCGAAGCCACTGGATTACAACAATATAGTGGTGAGACCACTCGCGATGACAATGAAGAAAGCATGAATGATTCTTTCACTTTAACATCCAGGAATAGAGGCAGAAGTAATACAATATCTAGTATTGTTAGTGGTTATGAAATAATGAAAGAACATATGGACAAGGAAAAGTTTATGTACTTGATTCTAGCGAGTCTCCTTTTGTACATGGGATTTGTTGCCGCATTTGCTCCCAGGACGTCTTTATCAAGAGACTTTCGGCGGTTTCACTCTTCCAGATTGACGAATGCAGAGGTTTATAGGATATACTTGAACTCCTTGCAACAGGAAAATAGAGCGAAAGAACATGTATACAAGTATGCTGGGTACATGAGCAACGGAGCAAGTGATTCGTCAACGTTTAAATATACCTTGGACGAGTTTCTAGATATGGGGTACAAACCCAAAGTTGAAAAATATTACCCATGGATAGGTGAACCAGTAGACACTAACGTAGCTCTTTTAGAAAATGGTAAAGTGGTCTACGAAGCAAGCATGATCGAGGATAGAGTTAAAGGTGATCCTGCTTCTCACGCTAGGAAAAGGCAAAAGGGTTTCCATCAATATTCAAAAAATGGAAGTGTAACTGCTCGATACGTGTTTTGCAATTATGGTAGCATCAGTGACTACAAGCTACTTTTGAAGAAAAACATTGATATTGAAGATAAAATCCACATCGTACGATCGGGTAAAATACTACCTGGATTAAAGGTAAAGAATGCAGAACTTTATGGCGCTTCCAGTGTCATTATATATACAGACCCATTTGACGATGGTAAAGTTACTGAGGAAAATGGGTTTTTACACTATCCTTATGGACCAGCAAGAAACCCAAGTTATATTAAGAGAGATTCTGTAAACTATTTCAGTGACACTCCAGGAGATCCGACAACTCCAGGGTATCCCTCCAAGGATTCCGACACTGAACATATGTCACCGGTAGGGAGAGTGCCGAGGATACCATCGGTGCCGATGAGTGCTAGAGATGTCCAACCAATTTTAGAAAGATTGAATGGCAGGGGTTTTCAAATTGGGCCCGGTAGTAATATAAAAGATTTTGGATCATTCACTGGACCTTCAAGCTCTATCGATAAAGTCCATTTGCATAATGAGCTAACTTACAACATCAAGGAAATGAGTAGTGTAGAGGTTAGTATCCCTGGTATATTCACTGAGGGGGAGATTATTATCGGAGCTCATAGGGATTCGCTCGCCTCGAGTAGCGCCGGTGATGCAAATAGTGGCAGCGCTATTCTTTTAGAAATTGCACGAGGAATGAGTAAATTACTTAAGCATGGTTGGAAGCCACTGCGTCCTATCAAACTAATAAGTTGGGATGGTGAACGATCCGGCCTTCTGGGATCTACAGATTATGCAGAAGCTCATGCTGCGATTCTCAGGAGAAGGGCCTTGGTATACCTAAATCTAGATAATGCAATCTCTGGGACAAATTTTCACTGTAAAGCCAACCCACTTTTACAAGACGTGATATACGAAGCTGCTAAGCTCACGGAATTTAATGGGCACGAAGACTGGTCATTGTTCGACCATTGGAAATACACTTCTAATGCCACTATTTCTCTACTTGATGGGTTGTCTAGTTACACTTCATTTCAGTACCATCTTGGAGTGCCCGCTGCACATTTTCAGTTTAATGCCAATGATACTTCAGGCGCAGTCTATCATAGTAACTCCGTATTCGATAGCCCAACTTGGTTGGAAAAATTTACCAATTCTGACTACAAGTTACACAACACCATGGCCATGTTTGTAGGTTTGACAACGCTGATGCTGAGTGAAAACGAACTGGCAAGATTCAATACACATGTTTACCTGAAGAAAATATATAACTGGTATATCGCATGGCACTCTAATCTATCTTCAGCATTTCCCCAGGACGATGAAGTGAACAGCTTAGCAAAAAGGGTTCTGGACTTATTAAAAGTTGCCACACAGGAAGATAGCATCCAATTTGACCAACAAAATGATATTCTCTATAAAGAGTGTAGGGAAGCTTTACCTGTTTGGGCTTTTTACAAAAAAATCAAGAGCTATATTAAACTGCAACGATCCAATAGCAAATCAAAGCAAATTGATCAATTATTTATTACACACAGAGGACTGAAAGACAGGGAATGGATGAAGTACTCTCTTTTAGCACCTAGTAAGTTTGAGGGATCTGTCGGGGAAGTTTTGCCCGGCCTTCACGAAGGATTGGCTGATATTGATAGAAACGAGGTCATTCAGTGGTTAACCATTTTGCTAAGCCAATTCAGCAACGTTCGCTATTTACTTCAATAAGCATTTAAGTACCTCACCTCAGTATATACATTTATTTTATTTGCATACGTAGAGTGACTTTGAATAATAACCATGAGAGGCTTTTTTGTATATACTCTATAAACATGGCTTCAATTTCTTATACATGTCACACCGTACGTTGTGCGAGGTGATTAGGAAAAGTAAAAGGGGACTAGAAGAATCATGAAATGATTTGTAGATACAGTTATTTGAGGAAAGCAAAAATTACCAATTCAGGAAGGTGTAGGGACGTCGATAGGAGATCACATCGTTAATTAGTGTTAGGAAGAATGAGTTTAGAGGATACATTAGCCAACATGTCATTATATGACGCCAAGAAATATTTTCGTAAAGCTCAAAATGTTGTTTTCAATTATACTGAGATGGAGGGGAAAGTTCGTGAAGCGACAAACAACGAGCCTTGGGGTGCCTCATCCACTTTAATGGACCAGATTTCTCAAGGAACTTACAATTTCAGGGAAAGAGAAGAAATTTTGTCCATGATATTCAGAAGGTTCACTGAAAAGGCAGGTAGTGAGTGGAGGCAAATTTATAAAGCCTTGCAATTGCTCGATTACCTTATCAAACACGGTTCTGAAAGGTTTATCGATGATACAAGGAATAGCATTAACTTAATTAGGATTTTAGAAACTTTTCACTATATTGATTCCCAGGGAAGAGATCAAGGAATTAATGTCAGAACTAGGGTCAAAGCTTTGATTGAATTATTGAGCGACGATAATAAGATACGCGCAGAAAGAAAAAAGGCAAGAGAAACAGCAAAGAAGTACAAGGGCGTTGCTGGAGGATCTGCCTCTGCTGATGGCAGTTTGAATTCGAAGGCAGGTTTCACGTCAACGAAAGTGCACGGCATTAGCGTGAGTGCTGATTTCGATAGTGACAATGAAGATAACGAAGATGGTTCTTTTAGTCAAAATGGATATAACGATAATGCCTCGAGAGCCACATCTACTCCTGGGCAAGGAAAACAAGAACCAGAGGACTTTGTTGACTTTTTTTCTAGTGAGTCTTCAAAACCATCTAAAGAACTCATACAAGAAGATGAAAAGAAGGCGGACGAAGAAGAGGACGATGATGACGAGTTTTCAGAATTTCAAAGCGCCGTCCCTGTTACCAACCCTGCTAATTCGTTTAACTTGCTAAACACGAGCCCAATTGAGGGTATGCCCGCCACCACGAGTTCAATGCCTTTTTATAACAGCTCCACTACCGACCAAGGCAAGATTACCCCAGCTATTGCGGAACCTAAAAAAGTAGATCCTTTTAGCTCTCTCTTTTCAACTGCAAAGGCATCTGCAGAAGCACCTAGTGCTCCTAAAGCATCCCAAGCGAAAGCCGCTGCCTCTAATCCTGTATCTAATAGCACAACTGCACTAAGTACAGATCAAGATGATGATGACGAATTTGGTGAAATGCATGGTGGAGCTGTTCAACAAGAACAGAATACCAATAATAACCATACATCATCCAAAGAAATCGATTTACTTTCCTTTTGAGTGATATTATTGGTTTACACAATATGTAAATGTTTTATAACAATAGAAAGTACTTTGTAACAGGTATTACGAACATTACTATCTAATCTCCACTGTATTTCTCCTTTATATGTTTGTCTTGATTACGTGAAATAGTTTGTGAACATTTTTTTGATCTTTTTTTCGTAAAGAAGGGCCCTTTTCAAATTTATTTACATTTTGGTCATTTGAAAATACTTTACTTAAAAAGACGAGGAAGAAACTGTAAATCCATAGTTCGAGAGTTGAAGTGCCCTTCAAAACAAAAACTCCTGACTTTTTTTGCTCATTTTTAGTCAATGAACTAAAACTCACCTTCCTTCTCGTTTATTTTTGCCTAGCATTATAGAGCAATTATAACTATATATTAAAGTTGACGCACCGAAAAAAAAGGCACGAAAGAAAACTCTACTAATTTTTCACATCTCGAAAAAGCTCATTGCAGAAGGATTTACCAATATTTCTAAAGTTAACGTAACCATGGCACCGGAAATTTTTGTTAAATTCAAGTGTGCAAGTAGAGACATAAAGCTACTATGGGCGTCCGTCTTTCTTAGACTTCTATCATATGGTTTAACAAATCAAGTTTTGACGCTTTTTTTAAATGCCATCAATATGACAGAGGATAAAATTGGGCTGTTTATGTCATTAACACTGGCAGGGGATGTAATTTGCTCTTACATTCTTACTTGGTATGCGGATTCCTGGGGCCGAAGAAGAGTCCTAGTTTATGGTTGTGCAATGATGTTGTTAAGTGGGTTGGTTTTCAGTTTTAGCGAAAATTTCACCCTCTTGCTAGTATTTGCTATCTTCGGTGTTATATCGCCTTCAAGTGATGAAGTCGGGCCTTTCAAATCTATAGAAGAGGCCATGATTGCACATCTGAGTCCTCATAATGCAAGACCAGAGATTTATGCTATTCACGCCTTGGTTGGAACAATTGGAAGCGCTCTAGGTGCAATAGTTTGTGGTATATTTGTAGATCTTTTGAAAAGAACTGGCTTAGCTGCTACTGATTTGCAATGTTATAAATTAGTTTTCTTACTGTATGCCTTCTTCGCCTTTTGCAAAATGGTCATCATGCTCTTATTATCAGATGCTACAGAATTGGACGGGCATTATGAACATACAGATTGCAATGAAGAAACAGCTGAACCATTGGACGTTAACGATGAAACTGCACCATTAATGAGACAAGCAACTCACCCAGAAGAAAGATCCAACAAACTATCTAAGGAGACCGTTTCGGTTTTGATGAAATTGTTAGTAATCTTCATGGTCGACTCTCTCGGGTCCGGGTTTATGACAAGTGGCTGGATGGTTTACTACTATAGTAAGCAATTTTTGATGGGATCTCTGGCGTTGGGTACTTTATTTTTCATCACGCAACTGGTTATGGCATCTTCCACCATCCCATCATCAATAATTGCCAGATATTTTGGCCCAGTAAGAGCCACACTATTGGTCCAAATTCCATCAGGGATATTTTCTATTCTCATCCCTATGGCCAAGAATTACTTGCCCTTATCTATTTTGTTTTTGAATCTGCATTTTGCAACAACTGCCATGGACGTTACACCAAGGCAAATTCTATTAACAAATATCATCAAACCAAGAGATTTAACCAAAGTTATGGGGGTGGTCAACATTGGAAAGACATTTGCTCGGTGTGTTGGTCCAATATTCACGGGTGTACTTGCTAACAATAATTATTTATGGCTATGTTACATCATTAGTGGGTCCTTGGTGATAACGGCGGATCTAATACTGGCATGCATGTTTTTAGGAGTGGACGCTAAAATTAAAAAGCAAATGAACCGCCATTAATGCAGCAGCAAATGTAGAGTGACTTAGAAACATGTGTAGATCATTTCAAGGAAACGTTACGTTTAGAGACAATGTAAATAGTACCCAGTTAAAGTATCTGACACACGAGGAAGTACAACCAATAGCATTTATATTTACTTGATAGATTTGCGTAAGATATATTATTTAAAAATTGATAGTCCTATTTTTTTTTACATCAAAAGATAAGATTGTATTATGTTATAAATTTAAACAATAGAGTGTACAAAGAAGATAAAAGTAATAATAAGAAAAACATATGTAATATTGAAAATCTTTCACTTTTTTTAGCTTCTTAACGGTTAGACTTGGCAACACGTTCCAATTCATCCTTCTTCTTGATAGCGTAAGAAGTAGAGGAACCCTTAGCAGCATTGATCAATTCTTCGGCCAAAGTTTCAGCAATGGTCTTGATGTTTCTGAAAGCAGCTTCTCTGGCACCAATGGTCAACAAAGCAATAGCTTGGTTAACTCTTCTCAATGGAGAAACATCGACAGCTTGACGTCTAGCGGCACCACCACCACCGACTCTGGTGGTGTCTTCTCTTGGACCAGTGTTGGTGATAGCGTCAACAACAACTTGGATTGGGTTTTGGTCAGTCAAGACATTGATGATGTCCAAAGTGTGCTTGATGATTCTAACAGCCTTTAATTTCTTACCGTTGTTTCTACCGTTCATCATCAAGGAGTTGGTCAATCTTTCAATGATTGGACATTGAGCCTTTCTGAATCTCTTGTTGGCGTAACGACCAGCGGTGTGAGCAACAAAGATTGGTTGTCTAACTTGAACGTAGTCAACCAAAGAAGCATCCTTAACTTCAACTTCTTCAAAAGACCATTTGTTGAACAACTTAATCTCGGTTTGAGCTTGTTGGACTTCTTCTGGAATTGGAGTAGCCAAGACGACTGGGGTGAATTCTTCAACAACTTCGAAATCTTCTTGAACTTCAACTGGAGCTTCGGTGTCAGACATCTTTGGAATGGTCGGTTATTTCTAGTCTCTTTTCTTGGTATTATGAAAGGAGTGTAATTAAAATAAAAAGTAATTTTAATTCAAAATGAAATTTTAAGTATTGATAAAAAGTACAAAATATTTTAGAACTAATGGGCACATTGTGGATAATCCATTACCTACTAACGTGAGCGTAGAAGTTGGCCCAAGGTGGAAGGGTTCAGTGAGACCTCCACTAAGCCTGCGGCGAAGGTAGGGGAGCTTGCAAAGGAGATTTCCCAGCAAAGGGGCAGAATTAGACGGGCCCAGTACGGTAGAAAGAAACAAGGCTTTACGTTCTGGGCGGGAGAAAAAGAATTCTCCTTCCCCGTAGCAGGGCGCGAAATGTTTGTTACCATGAATTAGTTTCTGGAAAAAAACTGATGCAGGGCCATTCTCATCTGAAAAATAAACTTGAGACAAATATGTATGGGTTAAGAATAATTATGGGTATATGGGTGTTGTTGTTTAAAAGGTCTTGATAAGGAATTACGTAACAAATGATATGCAAATTTGAGAACTCAAGGCTGTTCATTGTTTCTTATTTGTATGCATATATCTATTTCCTATTTGCATATTCACAAGTAGTATTTACAAGGTGTTTTCGTAAAATCTATTTATGAGGCCCGTTATTGTTTTTCCAGTCGCTAAACCAGAATGGTTTTTGAGGTGTTATTTTAATATTTTCACCCTTCGTTGTAGTAATGTAAAATTCGACTGGCTCATCAGATGAGAAGGCAGCAGAGAAATGCTCTGTTCTAAGTAAAGCTACGCCATACAGCCCTTCATTAGAAATCAATAAGCCTGCCGGCCTTTGCTTTCTCTTGGTTCGTTCGGGCGGTTTATTGGTAAATGGATTGAGGGTTGGCTCGTTCTCTGCAAGGCTCTTTTCTACAACGTTGTCGATATGGAATTCTGCGTACTTTCTTTCTGGGTCTGTATCTAAAAGTTGATAATTATCCAGCTTAACTGGGACCAAACGTTTCCGTAGAATGCCTGTAGCATATGTCCTGGCTGTCAGCTCTTGTCCTACATAACATCCTTTGTTTGTGCTTATAGTGTTTGGAAAAAAATCAAAGTTTAGTTCCAAAGGTAGCAAAGTCTCAGATATGTAATCCTCAGTGCTATCTATAAGACCTTTTTGAAATCTGATTTCTCTAACTTGAACGGAAGCTTTTTTATTTACTTGAAAAGGGAAGTCGAAAACGTTAAAGTTAAATAGCTTAGAGAGATCATCCACTTGCTCGGAAGTGACAACTCTGAAGGATTGTGGAAATGTGGAGTAATGCCTTGACATTGACTCAGTTCTTCTTTCTACGTAAATACCCAATATTCTAGGATCTGAGTTAAACAAAGAATTTAAAACATTAACAGCAAAATTATTAGCATCTATGGAATTTTTTGGTAGAGCCATAGGATCCAGTAGATTATCAAACCACGGGTTTTCAATATCTTTGGGCAAATTAGGGAATTGAACCTCAACATCCCAGGTTTTCAAGGAGGAATGATCAATTTTTTCGAATTTAATCTTATTGGCCAACTTGTGAGTTTGTAAAACGTGCAAAATTTTGTCCACTACATTCCCGTGAAGCTCTAACAGATACTCAGGATAATTTGAAATTTGTTCGCTTACGGTCACAGTAGTGGGGTAAATAATTGTATCTGTTATTAACTTCCCCTTACCGTTTAAAAATGCAGAGTACAAACCAAACCTTGAAATATATGGCCCTTGAATACCTTTTTCGTTATACAGTCCCCAATTTCCCAGTCGTGCATCAAATTCTGGCACAGGAATAATTGGATCAACCTTCGTCGTTCCTTCTTCAGTAGGCACTTCATTCTCTTCTACAGTGGTTAGATTTTTCTTAATAAAATGAGGTAATAGTTTCGAGGTAACTAATCCGTTTAGAAATTTCACTGTGTCGGGTCCTCGTATCCTGATGTATGTTCTGTTTTCCAACAGAGAATAATTGAAAATACCATCTGGTTTCGTAATTGCGCTCGCATCTGGTGATTCAGTTGAAACAAATCGAGTTGATGATGACCTGAACCACAGCAAATTCTTAAGGGTAAAGCCTTTAATTCTGCATCTTCTACTGATGAACATGTCCAGTGGGAAAGCGAGGCAAGAACCTTTAAGGAAGAAGCTCAATGAGAGAACGGTAATTTGGAATACAGCGCATCTAATAGAATGGTAATTAAAACAGCTACCATGATATGTGAAAGTAAGTTATGTTGACCCCAAGTGAATATTAGTCAGCCATACGCTAATACAGAAAGAAAATCAGGGTAATACACGTAATCGCATGTGCGAAAGTGAGTACGATGAACATGACTTCCCAATAATACTAACCGAAGATACAAAAAGTGAGTAGAATAGCTGTTGAGGCAAACTTACAACTTATCGCAGGTTGTGTGCTTCTCTTTTTCTCTTTATTTTTCTTTAAGATCCTACATCTTATAGTATATATAAAAAATGTATGCGTAGGTGAGTCTTTATTTACTTACAGTTGGGAGTAAAAAAAATTATAGTCAGTCTTATAGAATAAATTTTTTTTTAGTGAATATAAAGAAAATATCAATAGGATAATGAATGAATATCGTAACATAATAATACCAATAAACAAGAAGGAAGCAGGGAAAAACAAAAAAAAAAAATTATCCTTTTTTTCCCATCATCCTTATTGTTCTACCTTCGGTATTTCAAATTTTGCTTCCCTTGGTTTAAGCTTTATTTCTTCTAGTTGGCTTCAGCGGCTAACTTTTCAGCTTTAGCAACAACATCTTCAATACCACCAACCATATAGAAAGCATGTTCTGGTATATTATCGTATTTACCTTCCAAAATGGCTTTGAACGAGGCAACGGTGTCCTTTAATCTCACTAATTTACCTGGGATACCAGTAAAGACTTCGGCGACAGCAAATGGTTGAGATAAGAATCTTTGAATCTTTCTTGCCCTTTCGACAGTTAGTTTATCTTGTTCGGACAATTCATCCATACCCAAAATAGCAATGATATCTTGTAAAGATTTATAGGTCTGTAAAGTTTCTTGAACCTTGGAGGCGACGTCATAATGTTCTTGACCGACAACGGCGGCATCCAATAACCTTGATTTAGAATCCAATGGATCCACTGCAGGGTAAATACCTAATTCTGAAATACCTCTTGACAAGACGGTAGTAGCGTCCAAATGGGCAAAAGTAGTGGCAGGAGCAGGATCTGTTAAATCATCGGCTGGAACATAAACGGCTTGCACAGAAGTGACAGAACCCTTCTTTGTGGTGGTAATTCTTTCTTGTAAGAGACCCATATCAGTGGCCAAAGTTGGTTGATAACCGACGGCAGATGGAATACGACCCAAAAGGGCAGAGACTTCTGAACCAGCTTGAGTAAATCTAAAGATATTGTCGATAAACAATAAGACATCTTGACCTTCTTCATCTCTGAAGTATTCAGCGATCGTCAAACCAGTTAAAGCGACTCTGGCTCTGGCTCCTGGAGGTTCGTTCATTTGACCGAACACTAAGGCGACCTTGGATTCACCTTCCAAGTTAATGACACCAGTTTCCTTCATTTCACGGTACAAGTCATTACCTTCTCTTGTTCTTTCACCAACACCGGTGAAAACGGAAAAACCACCATGGGCCTTGGCGATATTGTTAATCAATTCTTGAATGAACACAGTCTTACCGACACCTGCACCACCGAAAAGACCAATCTTACCACCTCTGGCATAAGGAGCTAATAGATCGACGACTTTGATACCTGTTTCCAAAATTTCAGCCGAAGTAGATTGTTCTGCAAAACTAGGAGGGTCTGCGTGAATTGGCTTTCTTAGTTTGGACTTAATTGGACCTCTTTCATCAATAGGTTCACCGATAACGTTGATGATTCTCCCTAAAGTTTCTCTCCCAACTGGGACGGAGATAGGGCCACCAGTGTCAAGAACCTTTTCACCACGGACCAAACCTTCGGTACCATCCATAGCAATGGTTCTGACAGTGTTTTCACCCAAATGTTGAGCAACTTCCAAAACCAACTTACCTTGAGGTGTTTTAATTTCTAAAGCGTTCAAAATAGCGGGCAACTCTGATTGTTCAAAATGAACGTCAACAATGGCACCAATGACAGCGGTAACTTTACCGGTGATTGGAGTAGATTGAGCAGCTGAGGCCATACATCTTTTCCACGAAGTGGATAGAAGCGGAGCGGATTGTTTGGCTGCTTTAAAAGCAGCACGGGATGTAGCAGTATATAGTCTTGGCAAAACCATTCTTTTTTTTATTTTTGTTTTCTCTCAAAGATTCAGTATAAATTGGATAACAACAGACTAAAAAATGAAAGAAAAGAAAGACAAATTTGACTTGAGGAGGAGCACTTTTGTCTTCGTTTATGAGGGGGGTTTAGGTTGCTAAAATTTGTGTTACTGTTTGATCTTTGCAAAATTTATCCAATTGGCCTGTCCTGGAGAGTTAAAGAAAGTTTAAAAAAGGGCAAGTTAAAATGTTTGTTCTGTAATACAAAAAAGAGGTTAATGCAAAAAGTGCGTTCTTTATAAGCGTTGTATCTAAGAGCTCGAAGATGGGAATATCCTTGCGCTGCTTGGCCGGCGAGGGGCCCACCCGGCACGCGCTTGGAGGTCGCCGTTGATTGGCCGATATATATCGCGAATCACGGGGGTGTATGTGCGACCCGGTGCGCCGGGTGGCATATGGGCGGCTAATTGCGTATAAGATGATAACATCCCAGCGCATCACGTGAAAGGAAATACATATATATGTGGCTTTATTACTGGTTTAGAGTATTTTTTGTACTGTGACTACTACTGTATTTCATGTAGCAGAATACACAGCCTTTTACTTCTGTTCTTTCTCAAAGGTTCAAGAAATAGAATAGCCAAGTGCCATCAAGAACTCGAACTAACTTTCGTAGAAGGAGTAGTATACAGTCTTGCTTGTCACAACTCTTTCAGGAGCTTTCTTTTTAGTATTATACACGATCCGTATGCTCATCTCGTGATATAGAAGTAACGCATTGAATGCAAAGAAAGGCAGATATTTTACCCTAGGTGTAACCAGAAGAGATTAGGAGGGCTTAGGGCCAGTATTTTATCTGATGTAGGGCAAACGAGTAAAATGTGTAGGGTATGGGCTAATATCAAGGGCTTCGGACTTACTGCCCCGCTCACAGAAACAGCCGCACTAATTAATTTCTTTTGTGTAACGTTAAAGTAACCCTGGAATCATCATTGAAAAATTATCATCCCAAGAGACAGAGATGTGCATGTTGACAACGCAGGCTCAATGTAGAATAAGATCTGACTACTTAGTCAATTTTACCTCTAGATCATATTAACTAATCTCATCTTGCACAAAAAACGTATCGCTATCATGGAGGAAATTCCTGCCCTGTATCCAACGGAACAAGAATTCAAAAATCCGATCGATTTTCTCTCTAACCCCCACATTAAAAGGCTTGGTGTACGATATGGTATGGTCAAGGTCGTACCACCAAACGGGTTCTGTCCGCCACTTTCTATTGATATGGAAAATTTTACTTTTCAACCAAGAATTCAAAATCTGGAGAACCTAGACCTGAAAAATAGGTGTAGGCTATTTTTTATGAAACAGTTAAATAATTTTAAAAGATCCGTTAAGGATCCATCGAAACTTATACTTAGGGAACCTTATACGATTGTAGAATATTCAGATTCTACTCATGCATCGGAAATACTAAAAAAAAAAGTGTACTTTTATGACGTTTTCTCTGAACTAATAAAAGACAATCGGACACTTACTGACACTACACAGTCATTCAGGCGAAAATTGAAATTTAGAGATATTTCCCAATTAAGAGGCGACAGCAGTCTATGGAGGACCATTTCTAAAAAATTCAACGTACCAATCGGCTTGTTAAAGGAAATTTTTGAGAAATATATTGCCTCATACTACATATTTCTTCATTCACTGAACGAGAACGTGCACACGGCGCTGCATGCTGACCAGTATCCAAAATCCTTATTAAGTGATGACGAGGACGATTTCGATCTTGGGCCAGATTCGAATTCTGGGTCGGATTTTGAGGAGGACGATGATGATGCTTGTATTGTTTGTCGCAAGACAAATGATCCAAAAAGAACAATTTTATGTGATTCATGTGACAAACCATTCCATATATATTGTTTATCACCACCTTTGGAACGTGTTCCCTCTGGCGATTGGATTTGTAACACTTGTATCGTCGGAAACGGATATTACGGATTCACTCAGGACACGCATGACTATTCTCTACCAGAGTTTCAAGAATATTGTAAACATCAAAATTCAAGGTTATTACCAGCACGAAAACTGTCTATAGATGAGTTGGAAGAGATGTTTTGGAGCTTAGTGACCAAGAATCGTCGCAGTTCATTAACGACAGTTAAATACGGTGCTGACATACATAACGAATTGCCAGGTCAAATTACCGGCTTTCCGACGAGAGAATTTATACCCAAAAATATAAATGGGGACGAATTGAAAGACTACCTCAAATATTGCGATCATCCTATGAATTTAACTAACTTGCCTATGGCTCATAATTCGCTATTACCGTTATTTAAAAGAAATATTTCTGGCATGACTATTCCTTGGATTTACATAGGCTCCTTATTTTCCACATTTTGTTGGCATATGGAAGATCAGTATACCCTAAGTGCTAACTATCAACATGAAGGTGACCCTAAGGTCTGGTACAGCATTCCCGAATCGGGATGTACGAAATTCAACGATCTATTAAATGATATGTCACCAGACTTATTTATCAAACAACCAGATCTACTGCATCAGCTAGTGACTTTAATATCTCCGTACGATTCAAATTTCAAGAAATCAGGTATTCCTGTGTACAAAGCTGTGCAAAAGCCCAACGAATATATTATCACGTTTCCTAAATGTTACCATGCTGGTTTTAATACAGGTTATAATTTTAATGAAGCTGTCAATTTTACTATAGATTTCTGGCTACCATATGGATTTGGTGCGATTACGGATTATAAATTAACTCAGAAAGCATGTGTTTTTGATATGTTTGATTTAATGATCAATGTTTTGGACAAGTACAATAAAGATACTCTATTGTTCAATGATGCTTTTGTTAGGCAATGTTACTCTTCATTGATCGTCTTTTATAATACAGAATTAAAACGCATACGGAAAATTCAGGCCATTGTACCACGGACAACTCTTTTGGAGGTGCATACTGATCCAAACGATGAAGATGAGGAATACGATATATTTTGTTCCCAATGTAAGACTATATGTTCAATAGCCTTTGTATTGCGAAAGAATAACTCTGATTCAATTAGAACGTATAAAAGACACAAGAAAAACCATTTAAGTATTAGGAAGTGGAATGAACTATCCACGACGGACAGTAAAGTGAGTATCCTGTGTACGCAGGATTACTTAAAATCAATACAAAACTTGAACAATAGCGACGGTGAAGAACCTTATATTGACGATGAATTGTATTTCACTAAGTCTTTGAAGGATATTGACTCTTTAATAAAGCAAGTTGGTGTTAAGTTAGATAGATAGTCTTCAATATTTGTGTATGGCGTAATGATTTTTTAGAATAATACTTGGCATTTAGCACGCCACTTTTAGCGCGAAAACACCAAAAAAGTAAAGAAAATAATGTCGATCAATCTTTAAAGAGAGACAATTGAATGGTAGTGTAACAATTTACAACATAATAGAGTATCGCATTCAGCAAAAGTAAAGAATAAATTCTAAGAAAATGGGTCAAGCCTTGAACTCCACCAATATTGCTTTTTTCAGAGTAGCATTTTTATTCACGATCGCCTTCTTTTGTTTAAAGAACGTTAATTCTATTTTGCAAAATACATATTTCATAGTCTTAACGCAAGCGATGAATTTACCGCAGTTAACACTGTCACGTTATAGTGGTCAATTGGGTCTTTTCGCTCTTCTGTTTACTCTTAACGGTGTTCATGATCTAATTCCCCTGTTAGAAAACAATGTTAAATACTTCCAATCTGTTGTGCCAGTTAGATTACTAATTTTTTTTATTTTGACAAGTATCTCGTACCTTTGGGAGTCAAACTTTTACGTTCACAATAACTCTGTTTTTATTTACTGTTTTGCAGAAGTTTGGATAAATTTTCTTTTGTATAATGCCATTAGGGAGGAGAAAAATGAAGAGTTCAAAAGATTGAACCAATTCATGGTTAATGATGAGGATATTGAAGAACCCCAACCATTTACCGTGAAGACTGAAACCACAGAAATCATTGAAATAATCAATGATGAAGAAAATGACGATGAAGATGGGAAAGATAATGATGATAACAATGAGAAAGGTAATGATGATAGCGATGCAAAAAAATAAAATGTTTAATCGTTTATTTTTTCTTTCCTTTATTCTTATAGTAGATACCTGTGTATGTATGTAGATATAGACATAACGAAGCTGAATTTAACGGTACATGCTAATATGTGTACTCTATAGATTAGTTTTTCTTCTTTTCACTAACATAGTCTAGAGCGGTCAATCTTTCAGCTAGAGTTGGATGGGAATAATGATAGCTAGAATACAGAGGATCTACATTCATGGTGGAAAGGTTTTTGATTTGTAGATCAATTAGAGCCCTACATAGATTTTGCTTGTAGCCCAATTTTTTAGCATAAGCATCAGCTTGATATTCATGAGTTCTGGAAATTAAACTCATCACGAATTGCATGGCACATTCGAGTGGAGTTAATAAGTCGTTAAATAACATAAATCCAATGATAATGGGGAATTCCTTAGTGATAACGGGATCAACAAAACTGCCAGTGGACTTCTCTAAGAAAAAGCCGAAGGTGTTGTAAAATGATGTATTTCTGTAGATGCTGGTGAAAAGGGAGAAAATGAGGAAGGTGTGCAATTGACTAAAGATGACCATATTAACGATGTGGTTTTTTTGCCAGTGACCGATTTCATGGGCCAAAACAGCCGTAATTTCATCAGTAGAATTACTGTTCACTAAAGTGTCGAACAAAACAATTCTCTTGGAGGTGAATGGCAAACCTGTGAAATATGCGTTTGAATGAGAAGATCTTTTTGAGCCGTCAATGACAAAAATCTTATCTAGAGGGAACCCAACTCTATCGGCCAAACTTTCAATAGATTTTTTCAGTTCACCGTCCTCCAATGGAGTGAACTTATTAAACATGGGCATGATGAAGACTGGAATGATTGTCATGGCTAAGATTTGGACAACGAACAAGAAGACCATAATGTACCAAAGGAAATCAGTAGGGAATTTATCAAAGATCTTAAGGAACAGGTAAAGGATTGGGCCACCAATAGCATACGCCAAAGTCAGACTCTTGATCATATCGGTGATCCATAGTTGGACGGTCAATTTATTGAAACCAAATTTTTCTTCCAGGACAAAATGGCTATAGTAAGAGAGTGGCAAATCAACCAAGGTAGACAAACTGGATAAGAGACCCAGGAAGCATAAACTCTGTGCGACAGTGGAGACCATATGAAATCTGACTGGCAGGACTGCATTCGATAAAGAAACGGCCATGTGCCAGATTTTAGGGAAGAGGTCGTATTTGATGAAAACTAGCTTTTGGGCTAGGTTATAGACGTCACCGAAAATGGAGAACTTGGCCTTGGCCCGGGAGTAGTTCCTTGATTTATGAAAAGTTTCATCATCAATTTCGTCTTCCAGCACAGGTGGCAACTTTGTTTCAGATAGCTTCTGGTACTGTCTGTACGTCAAGTAAGATTCGAAAGAAAATTGGGCAATCGAGAACCCAGAAATGATTAATTTCCACGGGATATTAGGATGGTCGAGAATCGTCTTAAGATCAAACATGAATAAAGGCCTGCAGTTTTCTATTTCCTCCTTTTTTTTCCTTCCTTTTCCTGTTAATTATAGAAGTGGTTTATAATTCGCGAACTTTTTCTCTTGTTCGTTGTCTTTTTTTTTTTATTTCCCGTCGATTTTTTTCTGGAGAAAATGGCAGAACAGAGACGAAGGAATTAGAGTTTTTGAGTAAATGACGTAGCAAAAGAGGGAAAAGTTTAATTGCCTCTTTTTGGTTAATAGGAATGAATATACAAGTTTATATATATGTATATTTGTATGTATGTATGTAGATGTATGTGTGTGTGTGTGTAAGGCGTTTCGTTGTTGAAGATAGAAAAAAAGGTAGGTTTAGTCTAGCTTCGACGTTGGGGCTGGTTTTGCAAGTTTCTTGGCGATTCTAATCATCTTCTTGAACCAAAGCACGTTCAAAAGGTTCATGAAAATGTTCAGCGACATCATCGTGACAGCAGAAAACTTGGGTAACTCGTCTCTTACCTTCCACATCTGCCTGAATAAGAGAGCGGATGCGATGGAGCCCCAGCAAATCCTGACGACGAAAAACACAGTCATGAGCAAAAGGCCATTGACGACATTAAACCACAGAGGGATAGAGTTCTTGCTCTTGGCGTTACATTGCATGATGAACCAATTGATGTTCACAAAGGGAGTGGAGGCCTCGTAGATAAGGAACCTGCCGATCCAGGGTTGGCAGAACGGTCTTAAGGACAACAGCATCACATATACGGAGCCAATGGCGTGGCCCGTGAACTCGAGACCATAAAGCTTGAAGTAACGCACGCACATAGTCAAGTCCCAGATAAAGTACCCTGCGCTGAGGGAAGATACCATTGAACTGTACGAATCTGTGTAGGTGACAACATTATAATGCATTGGCGTCGTGAGGGTGGGCAACAGGACGGTGTTCGAGACGACAGCCTGGATCATCGAGACGGTGTGGACATTGAAATCAATTTTCAGCAGTGGGTCACGGATCGTGGTGTAGTGCTTGCGAAAGACCACTTTATTCAAGAACGGTGCGACAACGGAGAATGCGAGCTGGTAGAAGACGAAGCTGAAGATGATCTCATGCAAATGAGCCAGTATTAAATTAGACGAATGAGGGAAGAAGGACAGCTTTTCGAAGGGGCTGGTGAGGCCGATTGCTGTCGTGGTAGAGTTGGCGTTCATTGCGGCAAGAGCGATAGCTTAAAAATATTGTTTTTTTTTTTCTCTTTTATTAAACTATGTTTTATACTGTTATGTTGCGTTGAGTTATGTCAAAATATTATGTTGCCTTGTATGTTTTTGGACCCGACAAAAACACAGGCTGAAAAGAAACACGTATGTATGTATATGTATATAAACATATGTGTGCATATATAAGTGCACGTATAGAAATAATATGCGATAAAAGTCTATTGTTCCTGGCTCATAAAACCTAGGAACTGAACGAGTTTTTTTCTTTGGTGATTCTGGCGTGATTCAACATTCGTATGCGATGACGGGCAGATGCGCGTCGTAAAAATGTTCTTAAGAAAGGAAAAGAGGAAAATGCATGCTAATCACATAATGCTAATGGGCCGGATGTTATTAGTGAGAGGAGAAGAGTCGCTGGATGCTGGGGAAGCGGAATGAGCTTCTGCAGTAGAAGAACCATCGGCAGCGTCACACAGTACTACCTCGCTGTCGATTTCGTCTATTTCGTCGAGGATCCTGTCCAGCATATTGGCGTGGCCCACCATTTTTCGTAGATCAAGTTCTCTGTGGTGGTGTCGAGTAAGGGCGCACTGAGACAGCTTGGAACGTATCTTGCTTATGTATAAGTATTGCTGAGGTATGGTCATGTACGGAGACATGCTGCTAAGCGGTGGGTGAGAGGTTGCCAACGAGGTGGGAGAGGGGAAAAATAACTTTAACACTTTAAAGAACTTCAAACTCAGTAGTCGTCCCCTCACACTAACTTGATCTCCTGTATATATATATGTGTGTGTGTGTGTGTGTGTGTGTGTGTGTGTTCATCACCTTACTATTGTATATTAATATTGTACGTGTATTTGTGAACATGCACGTTCACTACGCTGCTGTTATGCTACTCTTCGACAGGGGTTGAAAAGGGCGGCTACGTAAATTTTGATCTGACAATGCAGTAAGCACAAACACTCTAAAAGATAAGTTTGCTACGACATCATCTACAGGAAGATTTCTTCGAGAACGCTTTAAGGTTTTTCGCTTTTAAATTATGACCCCGTGGTGTTTGGGTTAAATTACCAGTTGATGCGGGGGGGGGGGGGGGGTTATATCAAAGGGGGGAAAACCGACTAAGGGCGGGCTTCTTTTGCAGTTGGCGTTGTGAGCGGGCATTGTGAAAGAAGAGCCAGGGTATATGGAAGATGGCAGACCCGTGTGGTTTCGGTTAAGCTGAGGCAGGGCGGGCGCGGTGTTGCGGGCGGGGCAGCGCCCGCAACATTCGGCGACTCGACGCGCTGCCAGGCTGGAAAGTTAGGACGGCGGCACCCCTGGTGGTTGCAAGGGTTTAGCTTATTTCAGAAAGGGATACTGGCCAGCAAACGTATTAGGGGCACACTATTGCCATTTTTGAGTATATCCATGGTTGCATGGTCGGACGCAAAGCTACTTTGCTCTGGTCACACTAAATAATCGCGCGGTCAATTATTTAGAGGTATTGGCGAGACATATGAGCACATTCCTCGTCGGTTTATTGTCTCGTGGTCATTTGCGTTAAATGATGAGCTAATACAGAGAGCAGAGCCAAAATGAAAAGCAAAAAAAAAAAAAAAAAAAGAAAAAGCGATAAACATCGAGCCACGTGACCATATATGAGAAATGATCATCTGAAGAAGAAACAAAGTAGTTCTATACGGCTTTAAATGTTCGTCTTGGCTCCAATCTACATTTGCTTGAGAAATAGCTTACTACATACAATGCACATTATACACGTGCAGAAAAGACAGCAGCTATCGTTTTCAGAAGAAAAATAGATAGATACGGATCTGAGGTGAATATAATGCTGCATTGTGCGAGGAGGTATATGTTAGTCAGGCCACGTCTCCTGTGGCAAAGTGGGACATGTGTTGCTCGTTTCCAGTCGTCAGTACGAACACCAGCTAGCGAACCATCGGCAGAGAAAGGGGTCGACGAGTGGCTTGAAGCGATCAACGAGCTAAGGGAAGAGTTCTCTGCAAAAGAATACCTGCCAGAGACCTCGCTGGCTCCACCGGGCCAGTCCAAAGTAGACCTCTTACAGGGTTCGCAGGCGGGCTCCAAGATAAAGCCAACTGCAGAGCAGTTGGCACAATGGGAGGCACTGAAGTCCGTGCCCATTCCTCCACGCAAGAACGCAACGCTGGATCACATCACAAACATGATCATGCGCCACGGTAAGAAGGAAAAGGCACAAACCATTCTGTCCAGGGCCTTATATCTGGTGTACTGCCAGACCCGGCAGGACCCCATCCAGGCTTTGGAAAAGTCACTCGACGAACTAGCTCCGCTGATGATGACCAAGACATTCAACACAGGCGTGGCCAAGGCTTCTGTCATTCCTGTGCCTCTGAACAAGAGGCAAAGAAATAGGATCGCGTGGAACTGGATCGTACAAAGCGCAAACCAAAGAGTGTCGAGCGACTTCGCCGTGCGTTTGGGAGAAGAACTCACTGCCATTGCCAAAGGCACTTCGTCTGCCTTTGAAAAGAGGGACCAGATTCACAAGACAGCCATTGCTCACAGAGCATATATTCAATTAAAGTAATCTAGTCTACGTAAACTTGCCTGTACATAAACACATTTATATGATTTTCCGTATAATCTCTTTTTATCGGTCCTGGTAGAAGGCAATGCCCACACCAAGCAGACTGCCCCAGAAATTACAAATAATATCCTTCACATCGAACACCCTTTGTCCCCGCGAAACCACGCTTTGGGCGAATTCACTCGTTACACTTGCGCATAATGAACAGATCAGCACCCCTAACACGTACTTGTTGGCCTGTAGCTTGCGGAAAGTCACGATGTCCTCAGCAAACATCTTTACAAACAGCCACGACTCCCACATGAACACGACAAAGTGAGCAACTTTGTCGTTAGTCGACGTGATCGCTTGAAACACTTTGTTGGTAGTGATGCCTAAGATACGTGCATACCAACGAGCTTACCACGAACATATATACATACGTTCTTCTCAGCTGTACCATTGTTTGCTCTTGTGGTCTTTGGGTTCTTTCTATGTCTACTTTTTTCTCTGTTCGAGTTGATGTGAAAAGAAGTATGTCGCCTCGCTTTTCGCCTCGCTTAATGAATACATAAAACAGGTTCCTTATACGTCACTTATGAAATTTATACAACTAATCAATAGTTTTCCTTCAATTCCAAGACCATATCATTGAGGCTCTGTACCAGCAGCACGTTGGCCGGTTGGTCCGTGTGGGAGCCCAGGTACTCATCGTACATCTTGCCAATTTCGTTTTTCTCTACCTCTACTTGCGTCTCTAAGTCTTTCAACTCCTGGGCTAACTGGTCGTTCATCTCATTCACTTTCGCAAGCCGCTCGTCTATCTCGTGTATGGCATGCATCCGTTGGCTGTATAAATGGCATTCCACAAGCTCTTTGCTGGAGAGCTCATCGATCGCGGGCCCTTTGTTTACTTCATCTTGATCACGATCCGTGTAACGTTCTTTAGCCTCCAAAATCAGTTCGTCCAACTCATTTAGTTTCTGCTCGACGTTTCGTTCTTCCATAATTTCTTTAAACTCTCGTTGACAAAGCTCCGTCCAGAATTCCGTTAATTGGCGCTGACAATTGGCGACGTTTATAGCGCCCTGCTTGCTATTCACATATTGCGGGAAGCATGAACTGACCTTGTCCCAACTCTGTAATTTCGAAATCGATTGGTCCAATGCACGATTAAAGACCTGCTTCAACCGAATATACCGTATTCCATGTGAGTTAACCATTCTCGGTTCTTTCTACTCTAATTTTTTTTTTTTTGTTTATTGGCTTCCCATTTACTTGTTTACCTTGTTATTGTTTCAATCTCATCACTTTTTTTCTTTTTTCTGTCCTTCAATTCGTGCTTGCCAAAAAAAAAATGCAGATCCTAAAGAGCCTAAAAAAATGTGTGACTAATAATTACTCAACGAAGCATAACCATATATGCTTATACTTGTGTACTGACTTACACATACATATATACAAGTGCCACACTGCAGGCTCCACTTGCCAAACTTCCTTTACTTTATCATAAAAAATACATATATATTTTGCAAGTATTTCAAGAATGAACCAGATACTAAATGCACAAAGGCTGATACAATTATCACAATTTCACCCTAAACTGAAGAATATATGGTACCTTGTTGCGGCCGCCACGTTCAGTGTTTGTAATGAGCCACAGGAAATACCTAAATTATACCACTATGCCATGCTACTGAGTAATGATAATGCACACATGTATAGATTCACATTAGCTTCCCAAACCATTGACTTACTGCGCTCAGAATTACCAATGAGAAAAACTTTGATCAATGAGAATTACCAACAACCTACTTTTTTCCAAAAGCAATTGACAGCAAAATTTAGAGAAGTTATTCTTAAAACAGGACCTCTGGCCGGCCTTCCAAGAGCGATCAATGGCCTGACTATGCTAAAGGAAACTACTCCGGACATTTTAGTACCGCACTTAGACCCAATAGACCCGTGGGAGGCTGCCATGGGAAACAGTTCTCCCCTTTCGGAAACCTCTATGAGAAGGAAGCATGACAAGACAATCCAGGAAAGAGATCATACCATACAGAACGGCTTACGGCATTGGAATTCAATATACAACAAAGTCTCAACCCGCGTGGTAAACAATCTAAACTCTTCGTACCCAGACTTATGGTATTATACACTGGTCCATGTATATGGCCCTTTGTTTGCCTTTGATGAGATACTATCTGCGCAAGAGACAAGTTTAGTGATAATTGCTTCTTTGGTTCCACAAGATGTTAATCCTCAATTGCGTGGGCATTTGAAAGGTGCCTTGAATATTGGTTGTGATAAGGAAACTGTGGAGGCAGTGAGAGGATTGGCTATACTAATATCTCAGTGGTGTGGTGTTAGTTGGAAATCTGGTGTTGTAAAATTGTAAGCCCCTTTGCCGATCGGCCACTCGTTATGCTCATAATATATGTACCCTTATTCATTAAAATTAATATATATATATATATGTATACTAACAACGGAGAAATGCTTGAACTTTTCTATACTTCTATCATTGTATGCAAAATACTAACTCACTTATTTGTCTTCTTTGCCGTTAACCAGATCACTTTCTATTAAACATATCAAATCCAAAAATTGACAAATTTAAACCCTTACCGCCATCGGAATTACTATGCTCTTTACTCTTTTTATCCACCGATATGGGTACTGAGTCTCGTTTATGGCGTAATTCATCATTCATTTCTGAATCTTTTCTTCCATATAACTGCCACCACCATTGGACTTTCTTCAGATCCGGCGAAATCCACTCCACTTTTTCTTCCTCTTCAAGGTTTTGATCGTGCTCATTCATGCCGCTTCTTTTTCTCTGTATGAAATTTGGATTTATGAACTGCTTTCTTCTAGATCTGAAGTAGTCCCAGACACTTTTAGTCTTGTTTGGCAAATTCTGTTGAAATTTCTCCTTCTCGCTATTGGAAAGGAATGTTCCATATTGGCATGAATACAAGTGGTAAACTAGTCTTCTTAAAAATCTTTCGTTGAATTCAAATAGATCTGGGTTTTGCGTCAAAAGTTGATATACACAGTCTAAAAATTGTTGGAAAACTGGGGAGACGAACTTTAGACTTTTCTTGTTCAATTTAAAGTTTTCGTTAAATTTTTTGGAAATTCTACTCAAATTAATTAAATTCGTCTCATCTTCACCTCCTTCATCATCTTCAGCATAATCGTCTTGAGTGTTAACACCTATGTCAAGATCATCGCCATTGGTATCCACATCGTTGAAGTTGGAATGCATAGTGTTATCATGAAATCTAATATCAGAGTTTAAATGACCACTTCTTTCCAAAAACCGGTGACCAAAAGAGCACCAATCTTTTTCCACTAGGATCATAAAACCTTCAAAAGTTCTATAGAAAGGATCCAAACAAATTTCTAATAGTGATACAACTTGACTGGTTCTGTCCCAACCGTCAGAACAATGAACCAAAACGTTGGAATGATTGAAAATGATGGACTTTAAAAGCATATCAACGGATTTTAAAATAAGAGTGTTCAACTTCAACCAATTGGAAAATTTTTGACTCCTAATTAAATTCTGTTCCAGTGGTAAATTCAAATCGCCACCTTGGCAGATAACTTCCGTCATGTATGCAGCTGTGTTGGAAACAATATGAATGTTATCTATACCAAGAAATAACCGTGTAACTGTGGGCAGTTTTAGACTTTTATCGACACCCATATTGTTATCAGCTAAAAAAAAATTATAATTATCCATATTTTCTGTCCCGCCACCCAACGCCATCTGTGCTAATGCATTTGTTCTGGGTCTGGCATCTACTATTACATGTTTCGTTCTTCTAATATCTTTATTACAAAATGAGTTGAAGCTTTCCCAAACTAATTTTTCATCTTGAATGGACCTCTGATTGATCAACCCCGGTAATGGTTGAGATGACCTAAGAATGTTGCAATCTGTTGCCTTGTGATGATAAGTTAAAACAGGAATTCTTTTCTGTGATCTAAACTTCGAAGCATGCTTCAATAATATATCTGACGTGGATCTTGGTACAAAAAGTTTTGAGGGATACGTTGGACAAAATTCATAGTGTTCGTTTACCGTGGATAGCCTCCAAGGACATGTTTCATCTTTACTGTCGAGGCCCTGCCTTCGAAATTCCTTAATTGGGTCATATATATCCCAGCTATCGGGTGAAGGTAGTTTCCTTTCCAGATTGTTGGATATGTAAATAAATGCATATAGTTGCGTGATATTGGACAGGACCGTCAAATTTAAGATGGAATCATACACCTTTCTTGCCTGTAGATGTAAATCACCACCGAAATCCAATGAGAATACCGCATAATCTTTCCCAATTACCTTGATATTTACAAAAGACCATAGATCCTTACCCTGGTAAAGCTTGTAATTCTGTGAATCCGTTCCCTCCAATTGGATTTGATTAGTGGAAGTCAACTTGGACAGTAATGTACTACCCGGGTTTTTATGCACTCCATAGATCAAAGGATATGGAAACCAAAATTCCGTCGACAATTGTGGTGACTCAAAGATCAAATGGTGAGTAGTCAAATGTAAAGTACCTTGTGTGGCCGTACCTCTTCTATGCAGCACTACATTAGATACTTTGGCAATCTTGATGTACTCCATCTTTGCGGAATGGTATACTATTTCTTTTCCCTCTTTTTAGCACTATTACACCCCGCCCACAAAATAAAAATAATAACGACGACCTAATCTCACCAAGTGACCCTTGTAAAACCTCCTTTTCTTTATAGTGTTTCTTTTCTTACTAATATTTGGTACATTTAGGGTAGTGATAAAAGAATGGCAACATTGTTATTATTGTGAAAAATGAGGAAAATAGAAAATCAGAAACCCTAAAAAGTGATTTTACCCTATCAGAAATATTCAAATGTCCTAATTAAAAATAGTAAATCCCCTAAACATTCAGATTGTAAACTAGGGTTGAGAAAATGACTCATCCACCACTGTCTTCTTTCCTGCGGCATTCTATAGATTATTGTGAATGACTCTTATTGATGAGATGGCAATAACTTTTGAATATCAGAGATAGGAACCTCCATGTCGTAACGATTGTGTCACCTTGAGTAAGCATCGAGAAAATCCAATCTTTTTTTTTCCGTCATAAGCATTTCTGCCATGCTATTTGTATATATATAATTACTAATACGTCTTCTATAGTATGCCTTATCTCTTTTTTGAAGCGCTATTTAAGTTTAAGCATCGAAAAACTAACATCTATAGTTAAAATTAGTTCTATAAAGGAAGAGCAATACAGTACATAGACAGGAAGAAAAGAATGACATCGATTTATACATCAACAGAGCCTACGAATTCTGCTTTTACTACCGAGGACTACAAACCTCAATTAGTTGAAGGAGTAAATTCTGTACTTGTCATTGGATCAGGAGGGCTCTCTATTGGTCAAGCTGGTGAATTCGATTACAGTGGTTCTCAAGCTATCAAAGCTCTGAAGGAAGATAACAAGTTTACTATATTGGTTAACCCAAATATCGCTACTAACCAGACTTCTCATTCCCTGGCGGACAAGATTTATTACTTGCCCGTTACACCAGAATACATCACATATATCATTGAACTTGAAAGGCCGGATGCTATACTTTTAACCTTCGGTGGTCAAACAGGTCTAAATTGTGGGGTGGCTCTGGATGAATCTGGTGTTTTGGCTAAATACAACGTCAAAGTTTTAGGTACTCCTATCAAAACTTTGATCACTTCTGAAGATAGGGATCTTTTCGCATCTGCGTTAAAGGATATCAACATTCCCATCGCAGAATCATTTGCTTGTGAAACCGTGGATGAAGCTTTGGAGGCTGCTGAAAGGGTCAAATACCCAGTTATTGTCAGATCTGCATACGCTTTGGGTGGGTTAGGCTCAGGTTTCGCTAACAATGCAAGTGAAATGAAGGAACTTGCCGCACAGTCCTTGTCGTTGGCCCCACAAATTCTTGTTGAAAAATCTTTGAAAGGTTGGAAAGAAGTTGAATATGAAGTGGTCAGAGATAGGGTTGGTAACTGTATTACAGTATGTAATATGGAAAATTTCGACCCACTTGGTGTTCATACTGGTGATTCTATGGTTTTTGCTCCTTCGCAGACCCTATCAGATGAAGAGTTTCATATGTTAAGATCCGCCGCAATTAAAATCATTAGACACCTTGGTGTTATTGGTGAATGTAATGTCCAATACGCTTTGCAACCTGATGGGCTAGACTATAGAGTTATTGAAGTGAACGCGCGTCTATCTCGTTCCTCTGCATTGGCGTCTAAGGCCACTGGTTATCCCTTAGCATACACTGCCGCCAAAATTGGGCTAGGCTATACTTTGCCAGAATTGCCAAACCCAATCACAAAAACTACAGTGGCTAACTTTGAGCCATCTTTGGATTATATTGTGGCAAAAATACCTAAGTGGGATCTTTCTAAGTTCCAATACGTGGACAGATCCATTGGTTCCTCTATGAAATCAGTTGGAGAAGTTATGGCTATTGGTAGAAACTATGAAGAAGCCTTTCAAAAAGCATTAAGACAGGTGGATCCATCATTATTGGGATTCCAAGGTTCTACTGAATTCGGCGATCAACTTGATGAAGCCTTGAGAACTCCAACTGATAGAAGAGTCCTTGCCATTGGTCAGGCCTTAATCCATGAAAACTATACTGTTGAGAGAGTTAATGAATTGAGTAAAATTGATAAATGGTTTCTTTACAAGTGCATGAACATTGTTAATATCTATAAAGAGCTTGAATCAGTTAAATCTTTAAGTGACTTGAGTAAAGATCTCTTGCAGAGAGCCAAGAAATTAGGGTTTTCAGATAAGCAGATTGCGGTTACTATAAATAAACACGCCTCCACAAACATTAACGAACTGGAAATCAGAAGTTTAAGAAAAACGTTAGGTATAATCCCTTTTGTCAAGAGAATCGATACTTTAGCCGCAGAATTTCCAGCGCAAACCAATTATTTGTATACCACTTACAATGCTACAAAGAACGATGTGGAGTTCAACGAAAATGGTATGCTGGTTTTAGGCTCTGGTGTCTATCGTATTGGTTCATCTGTAGAATTTGATTGGTGTGCCGTGAACACCGCGAAGACATTAAGAGATCAAGGCAAGAAAACTATCATGATAAATTATAACCCAGAAACAGTTTCCACAGATTTCGATGAAGTTGATAGATTATACTTTGAAGAATTATCGTATGAAAGAGTGATGGACATTTATGAGTTGGAGCAATCTGAGGGTTGCATTATTTCTGTCGGTGGTCAATTACCTCAAAACATTGCCTTGAAACTTTACGATAACGGCTGTAATATAATGGGTACCAATCCAAACGATATTGATAGAGCTGAGAACAGACACAAATTCTCATCTATTTTGGATTCTATTGATGTTGACCAACCTGAATGGAGTGAATTAACATCAGTAGAAGAAGCAAAATTATTTGCTTCTAAAGTTAACTACCCTGTGTTGATTCGTCCCTCATATGTGCTTTCCGGTGCAGCAATGAGTGTTGTTAATAATGAGGAGGAACTGAAGGCTAAATTAACTTTGGCATCTGACGTTTCTCCAGACCACCCAGTCGTCATGTCTAAATTTATTGAAGGTGCTCAAGAAATTGATGTGGACGCCGTTGCTTATAATGGTAATGTCTTGGTACATGCCATTTCCGAGCATGTTGAAAATGCGGGTGTGCACTCCGGTGATGCTTCTTTAGTCTTACCACCACAACATCTTTCTGACGATGTGAAGATTGCCCTAAAAGACATTGCTGATAAGGTCGCAAAAGCTTGGAAGATTACTGGCCCCTTCAATATGCAAATCATCAAGGATGGGGAGCATACACTGAAAGTGATTGAATGTAACATTAGAGCTTCTAGATCATTTCCATTCGTTTCAAAAGTTTTAGGCGTTAATTTTATTGAAATTGCTGTCAAGGCATTTTTGGGCGGTGACATTGTACCAAAACCTGTTGATTTGATGCTCAACAAAAAGTACGACTATGTTGCTACTAAAGTTCCTCAATTTTCCTTTACAAGGTTGGCTGGTGCAGATCCTTTCTTAGGGGTAGAAATGGCATCAACTGGTGAAGTTGCTTCATTTGGTAGAGATTTAATTGAAAGCTATTGGACTGCTATTCAAAGTACCATGAACTTCCATGTACCACTACCTCCAAGTGGTATATTATTTGGAGGTGATACATCTCGAGAATACTTGGGCCAAGTGGCTTCCATAGTGGCCACTATTGGTTACAGAATATACACAACTAATGAGACCACTAAAACGTATCTACAGGAACACATCAAAGAAAAGAACGCAAAGGTTTCTTTGATTAAATTCCCAAAGAATGATAAGAGAAAATTGCGTGAACTATTTCAAGAATATGACATAAAAGCTGTTTTCAATTTAGCCTCCAAGAGAGCTGAGAGCACTGACGATGTTGACTATATTATGAGAAGGAATGCTATTGATTTTGCTATCCCATTGTTCAATGAACCTCAAACGGCTTTGTTATTTGCAAAGTGTTTGAAGGCAAAAATTGCAGAAAAGATCAAAATTTTGGAATCTCATGACGTTATAGTTCCACCAGAAGTCCGTTCCTGGGATGAATTTATTGGTTTCAAAGCATATTGATTGTGCAAAAGAAAAACCCGCCTCTAATTGTATTACTGTATATTATATAATGGATTTTTTTAGAGATATTTTTAATTTCAAAGAGACTTTTTAGTGTATATTTTACCCCAGTATTATTATCTTGAACAAAAGTAGATCGCAAAACTTATCACTAAAATTCAAATGTATTTTCGAAGTGAGTAACGCATGGGCCGTGGAAAATAATTCATCAATCAATACCTCAGGCAAGTGTATTTACTATGCCTTTATATCTTCCGTATAATAATAGCGCGTTGATTAATTGAGATGTGCAACAATGTGACCAGTACACGTAGATTATAGCATTTTTCACCGATCAAGCTTAAGCTTAATGAATATGCAGTAGGGGGCCTTCATAAAAAAAGCTGTCCTTCTGGTTGTTGACCATTACTTGGACTTCTTTCTATCTGAAATGTTCTGCTAGGTGGAGCAGCATGGGTAGATGATGTATAGAGAACGTTTACGCTAGGGAGAGGATCCGCACCAAAATTCGTAGTGACAGATGCTATATACGCGCTTGCTAAGGGATAATCCATCAAGCCGGTCTGCTACGTTAGTGGCATGAGGCATATCATCTTCGTCTTCATCAATAGAGTTTGAGTTAATCCAAGCGGTTGCATTCTCGAGTGTTGTTAATAATCTAGTGTCAACCAATTTCTCTGTAGTAGCATCTATAACAGAGATATTAAGTGTGTAATCACTTGTGCCCCAACATGTTGAGTAGTGGATATACGTATTGGATTCGGTAGAATTTAGCCATGCTGCTACCATCGATACATCAGAGGATGAAAGAATTGTAGAAACACCTAGAGAACAGCTCATATTTTTTTTCTCCTTCAGTTTTATTGTATGCAGGACAGCGGAACACTATTATGCTTTTTAAGAGATGTTGGCATTGATACCTGACATGATGTTTATATATCAAATGTCTCGAATTTTGAAGACATTCATACATAACTCAACAAAAGTAAAGGTAATATTCAGCATAGACCTGTATTTGCAAACATGATCGTTACTTTCATCCAATTCAGGAATACTGCCATGCAGCGCTCAAAAAATTCCACGTGAGGAATATTTCCCAAGGGATGAAAATTTTAAAGCTTCCATCTACGGTCAAGATAGAGTACCTCCAAGACATACGTGGAAACTAGTAGACATGTGTGATGATAGCTATGATGCTGTAGAAGAATACTATTTCAACAAAAGCGTAGCCGGGATTAGTGGCCGGGAGAACTGGAATAAGCAGTTAGCTACCCAAGTGTATTCAAGAAGTTTACAACCAGAAATATTACCAACCCTAAAACCTCTTTCATGTAACAAAGAGAGGGCCAATGCAGGAAAAAGAGTTTCAGAAGAAGAGCAGATAAATGGAAAACGTAAGAGAAAAGATTAGAAGTTTTGAAAGAGTTATTTGAAAAAAGAACAATTATTAGTTAAGAATAGTGGTCGCATTTAGTTTAGAGTAACTCTAGAGCGGTATTATATATGCTAGTTATAGACAAAAACGTAAAAGTGGGTGAATGTTAAAGTTCAGAACATCCCACTACGTCAATGAAGTAGGCTCGATGTTCATAGACATGTAACCAGTCTTCAACCAAACCGCTCATACCCTCTCGAAATCCATCCTTTAAAGTTAACCTGTTATTTTTACCACGGTATTCAATATCTTCCGCATTCTGAGGTAGACCAACTTTGTTAATAAACATCTCTAAACCAGCCGGATGATAGAATGGTGGAACCATAGGAATATAATCACCTGTATGCACAACCCTAAAATAGCCCTTACGAAATTGAATTTCATTTTTGAGAATCGACTCCTTTTCTATAGCATCTGTTTCAAATAACTCGTCTACCCATTGTTTCATTTCACTGTTAAATATCTTTGGTGTTGCGAATGTCAGTACTAATGGATCAAAGCCTCTTATCTTTAATTCAATCCCAGCCAAACTTGCTAATGCTGCCCCCAAGGAGTGCCCAGTGACAACGATCCTATATTCCGGAAAGCTTTCCAGAATCGACTCCATTTTTTTAAAGACGTCCATCCCGAGAGTTTCTGTGAACCTTAGAAATCCTCTATGCATTTTACAACCTTCACATTCTCTGATTTTTCCTTCCTCTATAAGCTTACGATATTCCTTAACGCAAAGGGGAGAATAGTTAACAGGATATATTTCAAAATCACTAAACCAATCTTGTCTTGTTGTGGATCCTCTAAATGCTAGAATAACAACCTTTTTTCCGTGGTCAACAGCCAGATAACCCGAGCCTAATTCACCTTTTTTTGCATTAAGAACTAATTCAATCACTGTTTGACCCGCTGTTGGGTTAATTATCTCATCATTGCAGAAGTTAATATGTGGTGGACAACCTCCGTCATTGAAGGTTTTATTAACAAGAAGTAAGTTGTCAGATATGCAGCTTGATATAGAGCTTGCCTTAATAAAATATACTAGACGCTCATAGATATATGGAGTGATGGGCAGGTTGGACGAACAATGAACAACAGGCGTGAGTACTACAAAAAGATATAGTATGAAAAGTCTGGCAGGCATCATTGTTATGGGTTTTTCAATCGAAGTTTTGGATAGTTCCTGGCTACAACTTTTTTTTTGGAGCTCAATCAAAATAATTCATCCAAGGAAACGAAGGTTGAGACAGAAAGAATATATGGCCCATTTTTGTTTGAATAAAAGGGCGATTTGAATGACGGAGTCTGAGTAATCTTGAAATTAAATAGTACTTCTTTTCTTGGTGTTCTGTGTTCTGCGCGGATCTGTTACGGCGCCACATAAATGTCACAAAAACAAATTTTTCGGGAGGCACTCTTGCAAGCTTTAGCTAAACAGTTCTAGAAGTATATTAATCAACGTGGCTAGTGTCCATAGTCCGCACATAGAGATTCCAACTAACTTCATCTCCTTTGTGAGGCGCCGTTTAATATTGTTAGGCCCTCCGAAGAATAACAGCAAGAGAATAATCTGTAGGATAATGAAGACGCAAGAAACTATGAATTTGTAATTTAATGTATTATCCAATTGACTTGTTTCTTGTAATTTAACCTTTCTTAGGAACCACCATTCGTTATCATTAAAAGCGCCAATAAAAAGCATTGAGACTAGCCCACTAAAGCCTATTCCACCCATAGAATTCAGCATTACGCCTCCTAAGCAAGATGCGCATGATATTATAAAAAATTTTGTGGCTAAACGAACTCTGTCTTGGTAATGAGTTTGGGTTTTGTAGAGCCTGCACATAGATATGTTGGAGATCAAGTCTCCTACTGAGTTGCCCCATGCGAAAATGGTAAGGCCCAAAATAGCTTTCGATAATCCTAATATTTTTTGGTAAATTTCCATCATCTCAATAAGAGAATTGGCTAAAAGTGATATCCAAATTATGATATTTATTATGCCGATAGCTAGAAAAATTATTTGGATGCTTGTGTTAAGCCTTTCGAGGAGTTTTCTTTTTTGTAGCTTTTCCTGTAAAATGTTAGAGCTGTCTAATGACAGAGTAAACTTGTTATGCAGATTTACCTTTGTAATGAAAGCCGTCAATAGTAAAATTAAGGCCATAGCTAATATAAGAGGGAAAAGGTAAACGAGATAGCCTAGATGATATGTCAAAAGCACAGAAAGTATACTGCAAAGGAGGAAGGGTGCAGTAATTGATTGGATAAATAATAAAATTATGGGTAACGTTGTTAAAGAGTATCTGTTCAAAGTGGGATCATAACTCAAAATATCTGAAGGCGGTTGAGGACATGATAGTTTGAAAATAATGAAAAACGGAACAGTTATTATGGAAAAGATCGCATCTGAGATGGATTTCTGGGAAAAATTTGAGAGATGTGGTGTGAAAATTTTTATAATCCAGCCCAGAGACCTTTTGGAGAACCTTCGCATTTCTTGCGCACCAAAATGACCATGCGTTGTTGTCTCCAATAATACTTGCTCTTGAGACTCTTCATCATCAGGGTTGTCACGGTAGGGGGCGAACACCGCTGGGGAACTATTTATTGCTCTTTCAGAATCTCTATATTCCGTAAACGCATTTGTTGGCTCACTGAAAGGTCTTCCAGCACTCGTTGCCCCTCCTGCAACTGTTGCAGACGCGGACCAATGTTGTCCCGGCGTCATGCTACGTAGAGTGTTCAATTCTGCCATTTCATTCCTTGAGTCATCCTCCTCCAAAGATGAGTTTTCAAGCATTGATAAGAAACTATTGAAATCCATAGCAGATAGCAAACTAGGCTTAATGCCGTGTGTTATAGAATTGGATATGTCAAAGCCAGGTTGTATTGGTGGTAGTAAACCAGAAGCCATCAGAGAGTCATCCAAAAAAGGAGAAACGGAGTTTTCTCTGAGGCTCGTATCCGCAGCAGTTTCATCTGGGGTTTCTGCAGAATGATTAAGCTTGAAAGTTAACTTAACGACTAGATAAAAGGCATAAAGGAACGCCATCAAAAGGCAATTCAGCACAGTGACCTGATTCATAAGGGAAACGTAACTCATTACGCACATGGCAGCTAAAGAAAATAACAAGTCTCTCATGATGGATAGTTTTTGAATTTGCGAGATTTCAATGTGAGTTCTTGACATAATAATAAAAATGGAGCCCTCTACAATGCACAGGATAATGCCGCAAGCGCCAAGCACTTCGCCAATTGATAGCGATACTGAGGTTGTCCTTGTTTCTCTCGTAGAGGTTGCCCAGCTCATTAAGTTGGAAAACAGGTCAGGCGAAGAGTTACACCAAGATAGTAGAACTGCCATTAATGCCCCAGTATGAGATGCATGGGACGCCGTTTTTGAAACTAAAGAACCATTCGATCGAAGGCTGTTGGGATCTGATATATGGGCCACGTTGGGGCAAAGAAAATCGGATGCACATATTCCTAATAACACGAAAGCAATAATGATATGAAATAAGCTCGGCACAATAAACGTTACTGAAAGTTTAGGATCCTTGTAAAGTAATCGTGGATGGGCGACATTGATTGCCCAGTCCATATTATTGTGTTATTGTTGCTTGTGTACGGCCGTATGCGGAGAGGATGACCGAGTATTTTGTTCTTAGCGCTGCTTGTCCTTTTTTCTTGAAGCTGTACTTTATAGCGCCTCTTTTCCTTATTGTGGTAACGGTGGCTTATTTGGTTTAAGAACAAGCGGTAAACATGCCTACGAATGAAAAGCTAGAGGGAACACGTAGAGTATATTTTATTTCTATTATATTGTAAGAAGAATCTATTTAGAGTAAGATATTTTTTCGGAAGGGTAAGAGGGACCAACTTCTTGAATAGACAAAGCAGCTAGCCATTGACCCATGTCAATAGAGGTTTCCAAATCTTCACCTTTAGTCAACCCAGCCATAAAACCACCAGCGAAGGCGTCACCAGCACCGTTGGTGTCGACGATCTTAGAAGAGTCCAAAGGTTTGACTGGGTATGTGCTGGTACCCTTGGAGGACACGACCACTGTTGGTTCGACACCGTGGGTGAAGATGACAGTCTTTTCAACTGGAGAGTCCTTGACAATTCTTTGAGCAATAGCTTCCAAATCAGTGTTGGCACAGTCTAATTGGAAGGCGTCGCAAAAGGCTTCGGCCTCCGATTCGTTAGCGATGATGACGGTAGCATAAGGCAAAACTCTGGCCAATGCGTCTTTGAAGACATGAGGAATGAAAGGAGCACTAAAGTTCAACACGAAAGGTTTGCTGTTCTCTTTAGCATGTTGGCCCAACTTAACGATAGCGTCTGGAGACACGGTCAAGTGGAAACCACCGATGTAGAAGAGCTTAGCTGCTTCGACCAAGTCCCAATGCTTGTCCAAGTGGTCTGGAGTAAAGAAATTGGCAGCACCCAAGTCAGTGACCAAGGACCGGTTATGGCCAGTGATTAATGCGGCACACTTACCGGTACCAATATCATTTTGAACTTGGTACATAGACTTGACACCAGCTTTTTCGTTTTCGTTAAGCAATCTCTCGCTGAACTTGTCCTTACCGACGGAACCGAAGTACACCACCTGGCCGGCGCCCAAAACGTATGCTGCCCCTCTAGCAGTGTTTTGAGCAGCACCACCTGCAACAAGCTTTGTTTCTGGCATCTGTAAGAGCTCGTCAAAAATAGCCATCTTAGCATCGCCTGATTTGGCATCGACCAAAATTGCGTCGTTTTCCTTTAGAGAATACTTGGCCAGGTATTCAGCCGTGACGTCGGCTTGGAAATCTAAAAGTGGGTTACCCAATACTACCAATGGTGCGGTCATAATTGCTTGCTCTTTCTTTTGCTGTTATCTTTGGTTCTACCCTGCACAAGATAAACTGAGATGACTACCTAATTAGACATGGCATGCCTATAAGTAAAGAGAATTGGGCTCGAAGAATAATTTTCAAGCCTGCCCTCATCACGTACGACGACACTGCGACTCATCCATGTGAAAATTATCGGCATCTGCAAAAAAAGTTTCAACTTCCACAGGTAATATTGGCATGATGCGAAATTGGACGTAAGTATCTCTGAAGTGCAGCCGATTGGGCGTGCGACTCACCCACTCAGGACATGATCTCAGTAGCGGGTTCGATAAGGCGATGACAGCGCAAATGCCGCTTACTGGAAGTACAGAACCCGCTCCCTTAGGGGCACCCACCCCAGCACGCCGGAGCGTTAAACCGGTGTGTCGGAATTAGTAAGCGGACATCCCTTCCGCTGGGCTCGCCATCGCAGATATATATATAAGAAGATGGTTTTGGGCAAATGTTTAGCTGTAACTATGTTGCGGAAAAACAGGCAAGAAAGCAATCGCGCAGACAAATAAAACATAATTAATTTATAATGGTTCAAGCAGTCGCAGTGTTAAAGGGTGATGCCGGTGTCTCTGGTGTTGTCAAGTTCGAACAGGCTTCCGAATCCGAGCCAACCACTGTCTCTTACGAGATTGCTGGTAACAGTCCTAACGCAGAACGTGGGTTCCATATTCATGAGTTTGGAGATGCCACCAATGGTTGTGTCTCTGCTGGTCCTCACTTCAATCCTTTCAAGAAGACACACGGTGCTCCAACTGACGAAGTCAGACATGTCGGTGACATGGGTAACGTAAAGACGGACGAAAATGGTGTGGCCAAGGGCTCCTTCAAGGACTCTTTGATCAAGCTTATCGGTCCTACCTCCGTTGTAGGCAGAAGCGTCGTTATCCACGCCGGCCAAGATGACTTAGGTAAGGGTGACACTGAAGAATCTTTGAAGACTGGTAATGCTGGTCCAAGACCAGCCTGTGGTGTCATTGGTCTAACCAACTAATGTTAATGATAATATACTTGAATAAAAACCGTATGTAAGTAAGTAGTAAGCGCATCAATTCATTCATTTTCATTTCCCTCGCTTAGATTTATGTCCTTGATCACATCACCAAGTGTGCCGGAGGCCGCGGCCACAAGCCCCCAAAACGGTCTTGATGGTTCCAACACCTTCGATGTATACTCTGGATGGTATTGAGTGCCCACGTAGTATGGATGGCCTTTCAATTCGAATATTTCGCAACGCTGGCCCGTCTCGTCCTTACCAACAAAAATAAAGCCACGAGACTCCATATCATTCACTATTTTCGGGTTTATCTCATAGCGATGACGATGTCTCTCATGCACCTCATTAACTTCACCATAAAGCTTCCTTATGTTGCTCCATTCTGAGTTCGGTTGGAAAATGGTAGGCCTCAAACCCAATCTCATCGTGCCACCCATGTGTTCCTTGTCGATCTCGGGCATGTATATAACTACTTGGTCTTCAGGAGCTAGTAGTGTCTCGTCCAAAAATTCTGTAGAACTGCTGTTTCGGCGGCCTATCACATTGCGGGCGAACTCGATAGCGGCAACTTGTAATCCAAGACAGACACCAAGAAAGGGAACACCGGATTCACGGGCCCATTTGGCAGCAAGAATCATACCTTCAATACCTCTCGTGCCAAATCCACCAGGCACCAAAATTCCGTCGGCGGAACTGAGCTTATTCCATGAATCGTGGAACTTGTTCTTGTCCACCTCTTGAGTTTCGGGCTCTAGGTTACTTGCCTCCACCCAGAGGATTTCTAGCTGACGACGGCACTTCATGCTTGCGTGTTCTAAGGATTTGGTCACAGATAGGTAGGAATCCTTCAAATTAGTGTATTTTCCCACAAGAGCAATCTTGACAACATCATCAGAATCATCTAGGTTTTTGGTCATGTTTTCCCAGTTAGTCAATAATTGAGACCCTCTTTCCTTGTCTTCCAAGGTTAGAGGCACTTCACCTAATTTCAACCTTGAATGGAGGTAGTCGATCATATGTTGCTTTAGCAGCAATAAGGGAACGTGGTACGTGGAGTTAACATCATGAACGTTGACCACTTGCTCCGGCCCCACATGGCAAAACATGGCAATCTTGTCAATAGTGCTCCTGTTAAGTTCTTCGCTGCATCTGCAGGCAATCATATCGGGAATAAGCCCTAATGACCTTAAATCTTTGATTGCTGCTTGGGTGGGTTTCGTCTTCTGTTCACCATGAATGACGGGCACAAGTGAAACATGGATCAGGGCGAAATTCTCTCTTCCAACTTCGAACTGAAATTGTCGTAATGCTTCCACGAAGGGCGCACTCTCAATGTCACCGACCGTACCACCTAACTCGATGATACAGACGTCTGGTTCTAATCCTGTGTCATCCACTGGAATTTTTGAAACACGTTGAATCCAATCCTGAATTGCGTTAGTCAAATGAGGAACAATTTGAACTGTCTTACCTAAATAATCACCTCTCCTTTCTCTGGAAATTACGTGGGAGTATATCTTACCGGTGGTGATGTTGTGGTCCCTGCTTAAGGTAATACCGAGGTACCGCTCGTAATTACCGAGATCCAAGTCCGTTTCCCCACCATCATCAAGTACAAAACACTCACCATGTTCCAAGGGAGACATCGTCCCGGCGTCAATATTCATATATGGGTCAATCTTGATGGAAGTAACCTTTAGGCCGAGGGTTTTCAGTAGCATCCCTGTAGAGGACGCTAAAACACCCTTACCAATACCTGAGATAACACCACCAGAAACAACAACGTATTTCATTTTCAATAGCCGCCTTCAATTTTTTTTTAGAACTTTACAAATTGATTCCTAGTCAGATAGACAGTTAGATACAAGATAAATACTCAAAAACAAAAAAAATGTGATAAACTAAAAAGGACAAGATAAAGAAGAAAAGGCAGGGGGGGAACTAAAACAATCGAAAAAAAAAGAGAGGGAACGTGTGGGCGACTGTTTAAAGAGAGAGAGGGTGAGAAATGAAAGATTTCGATCGGACAATCACGCTGCTTATATACTTTTTTTTTTCTTCATTTTTGATGAGGTAAGCGCCTCATACGGAAAAAGTAGTTATTGAATGTGAAGAAACTAATGGAGATAACAATCTCTATTTTCACTTACTCCCAGTGTATTTGACCGAAGTATTGCATGTAGTGATATACTATAGTGCTTTTTTTTTTTTGGAACGTAGCACATTTTACTGTTAATTCTATAATTTTTTTAATTTTTACCCTTTCAAAAACTTGAGTGAAGTGGGACTGAACGTTCCATAGGATTGCTCTTGGTTAAAATCTTTTAAGCCAATAAATGGTCTTATATACAGTATTATATTTGTAAACTATAGTAGATAGAAAGAGTCTTCATATGAATATTTTTTTAGATACTACTGTTCATCGAACTTGCTCCTTTCTACTAGAAGAGTCTGCATTTTGTGCCTGCAAATGATTGCACCCCATGAATAGAGTAATGAACATGTACAAGAGATTTTTTTCCATTAATAGTGTTCGTTAAATAACCTTTTTAACTAGTTCCTCAAATAATTTCGTTCTTCTGGATTTGTTGTCCCTTAAGAAAAATACCTAATTCATAAAAGTTAAGCATATCAGAAAGGTTGTCAAAAATTTTTGCAGGCAGTTCGCTTGTCCAGTTATTTCTTTAACATTTTCTCAACTAAACCATTTGAATTCAAAGCATCACTCAGAATTATTCTTGTTGCGCTAATATAGCAAGTGTATTATGTCTGCATTACCTCCAGTATACTCATTCCCTCCACTATATACCCGTCAACCCAATTCTTTAACAAGGAGACAACAGATAAGTACGTGGATAGACATCATATCACAATATTGCAAGACCAAGAAAATTTGGTACATGTCTGTTGACGGGACTGTAATCAATGACAACGAACTAGATAGTGGAAGTACAGATAATGACGATTCAAAAAAAATCTCGAAAAATCTTTTTAATAATGAGGACATCCAAAGATCTGTATCACAGGTATTTATTGATGAAATTTGGTCGCAAATGACCAAAGAAGGCAAATGCTTACCGATTGACCAAAGTGGTAGGAGAAGCAGCAATACCACCACTACGAGATATTTTATATTATGGAAGAGCTTAGACAGTTGGGCTTCTTTGATACTACAGTGGTTCGAAGACTCTGGAAAACTGAATCAAGTCATTACGTTATACGAATTGAGTGAAGGTGATGAAACAGTCAATTGGGAGTTCCATAGAATGCCCGAAAGCTTGCTCTATTATTGTTTGAAGCCCCTATGCGATAGAAATAGGGCCACAATGCTCAAAGATGAAAATGATAAAGTAATTGCCATTAAGGTTGTTTAAAACACGAGCGAGAGGATAAAATAAAACTATTTACAGTATATAAGATTTTGGTAGATCCCCTTCTACCCGATACCTTTATAATTACATATGAGGGTAAGAGGCTATCGCTTCCTTTCTTTTCATTACTTCGATATACCAGAGAATATCCTATTATTTACCACTGACCAATTCAAGTTATCTAGAACATTCTTCACGTATTTGGACCGGTTACCAACGCCATAATCATGTAAATAAGCATGATCCCACAGATTGACACAGATTATAGGCATGGTCCAGTCTTGAACCTTACCATTCAACTTAGTAGACTTTCCTATCAGTTCTTTCATTTGTTTCAAGGTAGCAAATTCATCGATGGATATCGCACTGTTTAAATCAAATGACTGGTTCCTGGGAAAATAATACGGCGTACCATTATTATTGCTCGTTAATATGAAGAGTTTTTTCTCATTGTTTTCAACTAGAAATAACCAGCCTTGTCCCAAGACTTCATTCTCAGCACGGTAAATCATTTCCTCCTTCACTACTTCCCAATCGCTGCCGTTGAATGAATCTTTGATTTTGGATAAAAAAAGCCTAGAAGGCTCTGTCTTCACAACGGCGTTCGAGTTAGTGCCATGTTCAACAGCAGAAGGTAGAATGTTCTCCACGAATAAATGGTTATTATGGATAGAGGACGCCAAATTGAAGATGTTTGACTGTAATGGATTTCCTGCAGTTTTCAGCAATATGTGAAATGGATAATATGATTCCAAAGACTGTCCCGCTGTCGCCAGCGTTAGCTTATCACATATATATCGCTGGTAGTCGAACCACACCGTCTTGAATCCCGAAGAACTGAGTATATTAGGCACTCCATTTTGCAGTAGGGCCTTAGAATTTGGTAGTTTAGGTACTACGTGAATACCCCTTTTGAAAACAAGCATTTCTCTGCGTCTTAGTTGCGCCAAGAAGACGATATTATGTGGTCTTCAGAAATTTGCCTGCAAAATATCCTCTTATTGTGAAAAGACTTTTGCTATACCCTTCTTACTTTTCCATGCTTTGCGATACTTCTTGCTCAGTCCAAAAAAGTACTGCGGCACCTCTCCTAAGATTCTTGGAAAGATGGGAAGTGAAAAAAAAAAATACAAAAAATAATGAGAGCTAAGGGATTCGAACCCTTGCATCCGAAGATATCAGAGATTTTAGAGGTTAAATCCACCTAAATCTGACGCCTTAAACCACTCGGCCAAACTCCCATTGTTTGTTGAATGGACTTCATAAACAATCGCATATCATTGATTGGTTACTTTTTAAGAAGGGATTGATGCCAAAGTCAGATGGTAACCATTGGATCAAGTGATAACACGTTTAAATGAAACAGTACCCATTTCTATAGACCAGATACCACGGAAGGATTACTGTAGAGGTGAGATATGAGATAGAGGGAATTGCCATTCGGTTAATAGCATATATAGGTTTTTATATGGAAGATTTGTGGGGCAATTGATTACCTTGTCAAAAATATATATAATATCTTGGAGCTGTAAAGGAAAGGCAATGTACAAAATCGACCAAGAGCTTTACTAAGTCTGGACAGTCGTTTGTCTGCCGATGTGGAAAAATAGCTTTCAATATAGTTATAGGAAGAATTTTCATAACAAGTGCGCGGTCTTGTTCCCCTTAACAGGTTCCGAACCTAGTATGGGAGAGGTTTCATTGACTTCGTTATATACTTCATTCAAGTTTGTAAGCCTACCGGCAATAAGGATTTGAAAAGTACGAAATGAAAAAAGACAAAACAAAAGAAGATTAAAGGTCAAACATAAAGGATAACACCGACATGCATAGAACGGCAATATTTCTAACTTACCGATCATGTATGAGAAATTTCAGTACACTGAGTAAAACATTAACGGTTTCTTCTGGTAAAGTAATCAGAAACGGTCCATTTAGGAGAGTAATTCGTGAAAAGAACCAAATAACGAAGGCGCCATCAGTAAAAGCATTTAAAGAAAATAGCAATAGCGGGATAATAAAAGTACATGATCCTATAGCTACTACGATACTTAATGAACCGACAGTTATTATCGAAAGGCAAATAGAATTTATGAACGTTTTTCTAGGTTTCGAGCAGGCTAATAGGTATGCCATAATGGATGTGAACGGAAACAAAATAGCATCAATGATGGAAAGAGATTTTTCTATAACAAAGGCCATAATGCGGCAGTTTTATCGTCTACATCGTCCTTTTTTGGTAGATGTCTTTGATAATTGGGGAAATGTAATAATGACGATTAAAAGGCCCTTTTCGTTCATCAATTCTCATATAAAGACTATCATACCTCCTTCCGCGTATGTTGATAATGGCAGTGACTCCACTCACTATCACGACGGTAAAGAAGGAACGACAGTAGGAGAGACCATTCAGAACTGGCATCTCTGGAGGCGTCGTTACGAATTATTCCAGAAAGATGGAGTAGAAGGATCCACTTTTGACCAATTTGGTAAGATAGATGCACCTTTCTTATCATTTGATTTTCCTGTAACAGATGCTGATGGTAAGATAATGGCGAGTGTAGACAGAAATTGGGTTGGTTTAGGAAGAGAAATGTTTACCGATACTGGTGTTTATGTTGTTAGATTTGATTCGCAGAGATGCTTTGATAATATTTATCCTACTGAGATGCTAAGTTCTCAAGTACTAACTTTGGATCAAAGGGCCGTGTTATTAGCAAACGCTGTGTCCATCGATTTCGATTATTTTTCGAGACATTCCAGACAAACTGGAGGTTTCCTTTCTTTTGGCGGTGGCTATGATGAGTAGGTGAATTATATATTTAAAAGAATTCTGTAAATACATATTTGACTACGCAGTAATAAAACAATTATTATTCCCAATTAGGGCCCAATCCTAGCATAGCAAAGTTTAATACATCTTCTTCATTTGCATTTTCCATATATGAGGCGACTCTCACTCTAACTAATTCCTGTTCAATCAAATCGGTGGCAGTTGGGTCACTCTTTCCCAAATAGAGGGGTCCGCTCAAATTCCTTCCATCCAGTTCAAATATCCCTCCGTTCTCTTCCACATATGTGATATAGTGTAGATTAGTATCTGCAGTTGCTTCTGGTGCTTCTGACTGGCCAGTAGAAAATGTTTGTACATTCTCTTTTATTACATTCAAGACGAATTGGTCGGTAGTAACATCATCAAACCTATTCTTCGAGCTTGAAGTATCACTTTGAGATTTTAAAAAATTGTCCAAGTCGGAGCCGGGCTCCAACAATGACTGGTTATTGCTCAAAGAATGAAGAATTGCATACAATCCGCACGCATTTTTGACTGATTGCTTAAACCATATAACATCATAAGAACTTGTAATTTGTTGACTGGTACTCGATTTTCTATCCTCGTTTATCGGAAATAGCAGCACAATGGCCTTCACTGGCCTTGGTAAGAATGCTAGTAACTCTGGCTCTGTTAAGCTATAGATATCGAAATACGCCCATTCATTTTTTAAACCTAATTTATGTGCAAAATTTGTAAAAACTTCAGGGTTTGATTCAATCGGCACCACAGCACGATTTTCTCCGCTCATACTTTTGCTATTGTATTTTTATAACGATTGTTACTTACTTGTTGATCAAAATACCCTTAATATCTCTTAAGTATGGACTTCCACCTTTATAGTCGACTAAATAAAAATACTTCTACTGAGGAAGTTTAAAACACGGAAAAATTGTTCCAGATCATTATCTGCACTGGTTTTTGGGGCGTTGATAGGCATGTTCACACTTCCTAACTCGACCACAGACATCTCCAAGAATACAAGGTACTTCAATCCGGGTAATAAAACGTCAGGAAGTTTTGAGAAGTTAATAGCTCATCACTGCATTCTCAAAAAATGCTTACAACTCTATGACGCCCTTAAAAAGAAAGGACTGGGTAAGAATAGCCTGCCTATTTTGGTGATACGTAAAAGAATCAACTTGTAGAGGTTAACTGGGGAGTATTACAATGATGGCAACTCCGGCTACTGATCTTATTTCCGATAATGATAAATATAACAAGCAATGTCTTTCTGATTCAAGTGATAGTGGTAGTGATGTAAGCTTTTTTTCCGTAAATGAAAGCGAAGGTGAATTGGATACAATGGAGAAAGTGGATACCTTGATTGGAGGTGCAAGAGTTATAAGCAATAAAGTAGAAAAAGACAGCGATAGTGAACAAAGGGGAAGAAAGAAGGAAACAACTGGGCCCAATAACTATCATAATTTAGAAGAGAAGCAAGCGAGTGCCATTTCTCTTGACGCTGATGATGAAGATCTCGATGAAATTATTTCTTATTCGCATGACGGGAACTATGACAGCTCTCATAAAACTTTCTCCTTTTCCTTACCATTTGGTAATACAAATTTCCGATCAAGTTCACCATTAGCCATAATTAAAACTGTGCTTCCCAAGACTCCAGATGAGTTCATCAAAAAGAATCTAAGAAAGAATGAGATCAAGCAAAAACTGAAAAAATCAACCTCCATTTCTTCCTTGGAAGAGATAGAATTATTTAAATACGAAAGGGGCATTGATAATTCAAGGTTAAGGGCTGTTAAAGAATCTTTGGAAATGGATGCCTTGAAGAACTCCATTAAGCAAATAACAGCAGACCCATTCGACAAAACTCATGACGGATATTACCGTTCGCGTTTAGAATCTATATGGAATGAATTGGAAGGAGATGTCGTTATAATGGGTGGATATCGAGGTAGTGTGCTAAGGGATGCTACTACTCATAAGCGAATTTGGATCCCATTAAAGGCAGGTTTGAATATGACGAAAGTCGATTTATTGATCGGACCTAATGACGAAGATGAACTTAAAACTCAGAAGGAGATTGTCCCTGATGGAATGCTAACACATATAGGGCCTGTTGATATCTCTAAGAGGTTGATAAAGAGGCTAGACGCAAATCCTAATTTAAATGTTCAGCAGTTTGGCTATGATTGGAGATTATCCTTGGACATATCTGCCAAGCATTTAACGACTAAACTAGAGGAAATTTACAATAAGCAAAAAAATAAGAAGGGAATATACATCATTGCCCATTCAATGGGCGGATTGGTCGCACATAAAGTGTTGCAAGACTGTACTCATTTGATAAGAGGTATTATTTACGTGGGTTCCCCAAGCCAATGTCCAAATATTTTAGGTCCTATTAGGTTTGGAGATGATGTGATGTGGAATAAAACTATTTTCACTAAAGAAACCAACTTTTTTATGAGAAGTAGTTTCTATTTTCTACCGTTAGATGGTAGATGTTTTGTTGACAAAATTACCTTAGAGAGGTATGATTTCGATTTTTTTGATACAGATGTTTGGAAAACCCTTGGCTTGTCACCTCTCGTCAATGAGAAAAGAGAGGAATCAGCTCACGAAAAATCAAAATTATTACCAAGGAAAACGAAATCAGCGCTTTCGCTTAAAGCTACCCTAAACGCAACTACCAAGTTTGTCCTAAATGCACCTGTTGTTAGGAATGTAGCCGGCAATAATAAACAGGTACCAAGGGATGTGCCTTTCGATGAAGTCTTCCATACATCTTATGAAGATAGCTGTGAATATTTAGCGAGAACTTTAAAACGTACAAAGAATTATTTGGATAGCTTAGATTACGACCCGAACAAAGAATATCCTCCATTGGCCATGGTTTACGGTAACAAGGTTCCCACTGTTAGAGGTGCTAAAGTGAACGGTATACAAGATATAAAAGATGGGAATTATGAAGATTTTTACTATGGTCCGGGCGACGGTGTTGTTCACCATAAATGGTTATTGCCTGAACAGAGAGGCTTTCCAGTTGTTTGTAAAATCGCCAGTTCTTCAGGTCATGTTAGCTTAATGACGGATTTGAAATCAATGGCAAAAGCATTCATATCTATCGTCGACAGCGAAAAAGAAGGAAGAAGATCTCGAACACGAACTTCTTCATGAAAGGCTTTTTATTCCTTTGTTTACTATTCATATCTGCATTTTTCTTTTCACCAAAATTCCGCATGTCATAAAAAATCTGGCAACGCACCGCGAATAAAAATAAATAATATTTTTTTATCTTTAGTTGCCTAAATACTATTTATTTCGTCAATTTTACAACCTCTTTTATATACACCATTCGATTTCCCACGAAGTAAAATAATAATTCTATAAACAGATTTATCTGATATGCTCAATTTCCCCTCCCATTTTCATTATTGTCCTTCTTGCTCTTCCTCGATGTCAAAATTAACCTTCAGCCATAAGCTGCATGCGCTACATTGGGTTAATAATTGATAACCAGAATGACTCCGTTCCATAGCGTCTACATTATCAATGCATTCATCTAACAAACTCTCACTAAAATGAAAACCACCAACAAATTGACAGCGAGGACAATTCATCATAAACTCCAGCTTATCTTCATCAAATGAGAAATCGTCTAAGGAAAATTCATCCAGCCCATCACCACAATTATGAAATCCTTGGCGTTTATAGTTTTCAAGGATCAACCTATCATATTCGCGACGAGTTTTTATATTCGATAGTATTTTATAAGCATCTTGAATCTTATTGATTGTGACGTTGCTAACCGTATCATGTATGCTTTTAGAAAGTTTATCGGGGTGCGTATTTAGTAACCGATTCCTATATGCCTTTTTGATTTCATCTTGTGTTGCATCCGATGGAATTCTTAAAATTTCGTAGTGTGTTAACGAATTCACCAATGACATTTTCGCTAAATTTTCACACCAAAAGAAAGATTAAATTGGAGATAAATACAATACAAAGAGCGTGGTAAATTTCTTAGTTGATTGCGCTTATCTTTTGGCACCGATAGTGGTTTTTACAATGGTAAGACTAGTAACCTCACATCGAAGTCATCGCATCCATTTACAATTTTTCTGAAAATTTCCATCTCCAGTTACCCGCTCAGAAATCTTCAAGAAAAGTCAATGATTTCCTTTTCTACCTCTAGCAGCTCCTTTAATCTTTGATTTAGATCGAAAGTCCTGAAAAAGCTACATGTAATATTAATACTTTGTGAAACGTAAACTAATTATATGTTCTATATACGTTATTCTACGGTTCGCATTTTCTTTTTATGGCGCGTCTGTGCATTCCCAATCGGTAGGCTCATAAGCATCAGGATGATCAAGAAATTTCATCTGTTCGTCTGACAGTTCAAAGTTGTAGGCTGCAAGGTTACCTTCTAACCTCTTCACAGTTTTAGTCTTCGGTAGTGGTAAATAACCGTGTTGTAAAGACCAACGAATCAAAACTTGACCTGGATTACGGTCCACCTCTTTGCAAACTTTTAATAAATCTGGATTAGTCATTTTGTAGCCGTGACACAATGGGGCAAAGGCTTCGACGACGAGACCTTTAGATTTACAGTAATCTGCTAATTCTTGTCTCATAATCCAAGGTGATATCTCGATTTGGTTGACCACTGGCTTGTGCTTCAGTTCTGGCCAGTTCAAAAGTTCATCAATGTGCTTTTTCCCATAGTTGGAAACCCCTATAGACTTAACCAATCCTTCATCAACCGCTTCTTGCATGGCGCGCCAAGTTTCCAACCTTAATTTAGAACCTTCCAGTGGCGAATGAATCAAAAGAAGATCGATGTATTGCAAGCCCGAGACTTCATTCAAACATTGCCGAATGGCAGCTTTAGCTCTTTTATATCCGTTTTGCGAATTCCATAATTTAGTAGTGTAGAAGATTTCCTCACGTTTATGGTTCCCTGGATCTTCGTTCAACCATTTAATGATACCATCGCCAACTTCCTTCTCATTACCATAAAGAACAGCAGTATCGAAATGACGGTAGCCGCACTTGACACCTTCATACACAATTTCGGCTGTTTGCGATCTTGGAATATCGTAGGTTCCCAAAGCAATGCTTGGGATTTTGAAGCCGTTTGAAAGTTTGTAAAACTTAGGAACCATGTTGTTGAGGTGAATTTTTTTTCTTCCTTCGGGCTAGGTATGCTAAGTTAATTACTAAAGTAAGATCAGTTGCTTATGCTCTTATATATTGGAGGTTGCGACAAGGGATGAAAGAAAGAGACACCTCCCCTCATATCGACACGACGGAATATGTATGATAACTACTTCATTGTTCTTTTCAGCACATTATTACTATTTACGAAAAAAGGGAGTAGGGAAAAATGGCGCGCTTATGGAGCCTCAGATAAGGACAAAAAAGTCAAGTAATGAATATCAAATTGAAATGAGTATGCTTACATAGATTTATTTGGTTTGTTTTCATTTGTTTTTGTTTCTTATGTTGCTGCTTTATTTGTGTAGGTAATAAGGAAGAATAGGGCGATTAATAATTGATCTTCTATCCTATTTTTATTTTTTCTTTATTTCATTTTGTAGTCCCATTGTTCATCATCTACTTTAATGGCTTTGGCTTTGGTGTGTCATTCTTCTTGAATATACCCAAATTTTCTAAATGCTCCCTTACATATTCATAAACGGTAAAGGTGACAGCCTGACCTGGAGCCACCCTCATCACTCTTGGGGTAATACCCTTGTACAAAGCTCTAAAACCTTCTTCTTTCAGTAGTTGAGCACCAATGGTTATGATTTTCTTCATACCGGACTGTTTTTCCAATGAGATGGACTTATCCTTTTGCAGCCTTGTCTTTATAGTATCCAATGGAGCGTTGGAAAACGGCCCAATCGCACCCGAAATCAAACCTATGCAAGAAGTTTCCCATGAAGGTAGGACATCCATCTGATGGTAATTCTGCAAAAACTCCTTCAGTTTAGAATAAACTGTGAAGTTAGCACCCTGATTAGTTGCTTGCCTTGCCGCAGTTAAGGAAACGCCTCTATATAAGGCAGAAACACCTTCTTCTTTAACAATAGTGTAGGCTGCATGAATGGCGTTGTTATATTTAGGACCAGCATTTGGCTCACTCGGAGTTAAATGCTGAGCTTGTAACCTAATCTTTACAACTTCCATCGGGTTCACGACAAGAACAGCTTCGGTGATACCAGCCCCAACACCAGCAACAAAAGTATTACCGGTAGACACAATTCCTGATTCCTTGTTAACCAATAAGGTTCTATAGAATTCATAAGACGAGAAACGGATTGCCATCTTAGGTATAATACCGATGACCACAGCACCTAGACCTTTATACAGAGCCAAGAAACCTTCTTTTTGATAAATGGTACGCCCAGTTTTAATAAATCCTGGGGGTTTAACATGTTCAATACCAGCTACCCGTCTGTATATTTGCATTCTCACCTTAATTGTATCTAAAGGATGACAACACAATGCTTCAAATAATCCTGCTGTGCCGCCAGCCATGAGATTGATGGCTGGATGGGAAGCCTTCTTTTTTTGAGACATTTTTCTTTCTTCTTCTTTGTTATGTTATCTTACGGCTAAAACTAATATAAACTTCTTTCTTGAATCAAGTATTCTTAGTTTTAGTAATAGGGAAGATGCCAAGTTTCTTTCAATGACTCAATTGATAATATCTTCCAAAATGCTTTGCACTTTACTTATGAAGCAGATAGAAAACAAAGGGGGAAACGCCAAGAACAAGAAGAACTACAACAAGAAAGTTAACAAAACGAGAACAAGTAGTAAGTGAACTATATATTTATACATAAGATATATGAAAAATGTGACATTACGGTTTGTAAAAGGTAGTAACTCCGTGGCGACAAGAATCTCAAAGGATTGGTTAAAAGATAGCACCTCGAGCACTAGTACTACCGTATATCATCATTGCCTCCATCATCACACTTTATTATGACAATGAGGACTAATCATTAACACCGACCCATCAAATTTGGGCCCTTCGTCACAATTAAGGTCCGTTTGCGGTTTACCGGGACTAGGCTGGTACTGTCATACGATGTGGTATCTGGTAGACATGGGCGGTTAATAATTCATGGCTCATTCGCCAACGTCCATTTCTCCGGGCGGGCGCTACTAAAAAAATAATGCTCCATTCAACCGAGATGATTCTCTAGTCTCCCCTCGGGTTCATCGAAAAACGCCCCTCTTTTCCATTAAACCGAGGGTGCTGTCAAAATTTCTTACTAAATCACGTGACAAGAGGCGGACTGGAAATCAATCGCCTTTTGCTCTTACCTGCAAGTGAGTTTAAATATCCGCAATAATTATGCTAAAGTTTCTTTTTTACAGTTCGTTGATGTACTGATATGGTTTTATGTAAATTAACAAATACAAAACATAGTCGTTATGGAATAGATATACCTAGTGAAAGCCAAGAGAAAATGAATGAAAGAAGTTTAAGCTTCAACCATTTCTCTTAATCTTCTGATGGTAGATCTAACAGTAGCGGCAGCTGCAGTAGAAACAGTATAAGCACCACCGGCAACGGTCTTCTTACAACAGGAACAAGTCCAAATACCAGCTGCACCTCTCTTAACAGTCTTCTTACCACAGAAGGAACAGTCATATCTGGCATGTTGTTGAATTTCAAGCTTCTTAACTTGTCTTCTCAATGATGAACCATAACGGACACCGTATTTACCTGTGATACCGACCTTCTTTGTTCTCTTAGCCCTGCAAAAAAAAAAATAAGATGGAAATATTTGTTAGTAAACTAAAAACTTGCCTTATAATTGATTCGATGTAGTCATATTGAGTTATGGTGGACCTACAGTGAGATTGCCCCAAAAATGCGCTACCATCTATCCTGGCTTATCATTCTCCTCAACTGCGATATTTCGTGGTTTATCAACCCCAGCACTTTCTATTTAATTCAAATCTACCACGCATCTCCACTAACTCCAATATAAGAACATTTAGTCATCCAATTCTTCTATTATATGCATACATTTTTTCGTTTGATTATCTATGCTGTTTATAATATCGTATATAGTTAATGAATAACCCTACAACACGAAGGGCAGTAATATATTCTGATTCTCAGTTGAAATTTCAAATTTTTCAAGCTGGACTGACTCGGCAGGTAGGAACTTCCCAATGGGTCTGAGTTTTCTCTCCGGAAGGTATTTATCATCATGCACGACAAGTGCGATTCAATCGAAAAATTATAAATTTCGCGATGAACAACATCTGATAAAAAAAAAAATTAAAAAACAATAATCTAAATGATATGTATGGGTTAAATAGGATGTATGGATGGAGGGTTGGCATAAAAATGAAGGGCAGAAGATGGGCGGCTAAAAAGGTGTAGAGATCGTACGTCACCGTCACAAAAATCACTCATAGAATGCACTATCATCCTTACAATACCATACCAGCCGACAAGAAAAAAAGAAAAAAAAAAATCAATTCATACCATATATTATCTATATCATGCTGTTCTTTCCGCCGCAGCCCGTATGGTGTTGGAGTAATTTGATTAATGTATTCCCTCGCGGAGGTTCAGTAAATACTCTCAATAAAAGAAGGGTGGGGGTTGTATTTGCTGCAAGAATGCGGATGTCAAAAGAACCTCAAGAAGTCCACTGAATGGCAGTAAATGCCGCGCTTACATTTTTAGCGATTGCCGAAAACGTACGGCTAACTGCTGTACCTCAAAAGCATAAAATTGTGATGTTGATTAAAACAAGTAGGCGTTGCATATATAGACGTGGGTAGGAAAAAAGTGAGCTCCAAAACTATATAAGAAACTGTTTCTGGATACACCCTCGTGAAGAAATAGGGTCCTGCATTGATATTTTAAAACTTATATAATTAGTAATAATAAATAGCGCTTAGTTTAAAGAATTTGAACTATTTTTTGGCCAATTTGAAGAAAGAATGTGTACTTGATTATTGACATTCCGCGTATTTACGCGGGGATAAAGAGAAAACAAAGGAGAAAAGGAATTTCCTCAATTCTGATGACTAGTACCTCCGAGCAAGCAATCATCGGCGGACAGATGTAAAAAGAGAGTTTTAAACACTAAATTTTATTTTATCAAGAACGTACCCGTACAGCTATCGTTTCAGGCAGATAACAAAAAATGTGATTGAAATTAAAGTAGTTTTGTTTGGAATCATGATAATTAAATATTTCATTAATTTGAAGTTACTAAGTAATGAAGCTAGCCCGAGAAACGCAAATGCTCAGAGAGCCCGGCAGTAATTGTGTGCACAGAACTATACAAGCCGCTGGATAAAGCTTATTCGTTGATGTCATCCGCTATTACCTCTCCTAATTATGGCTGCAGGAAAACTTTTCTCTCAACATCTTGTACCACTTTAAAATGCGGTAGCAAAGGACAAACGGTAAAACGTTACACTGCCACGGTGTTATAGCAGCCGCAAAGTGAGTAAGCATGTGATGGTACCTTCAATGCTGCGTTGGAGAAAAAAATGTGCGTATCTTTGTTTACTTTTCGTCTTCGGAGTTTAGGAAAACGCGCATGCGTGCCCGCAGGAGGGGGCGCCAGGATTGGGGGTAGATACAACGTCAAGGAAGCGTCATGGTGGCTTCTTGGGTCTTAAATACGCAGGGAATTAAAGTTTCATTTATGTGCCTTTACATGCACTCAAAAACCTTCTTAGTTACAGGAAAAGGTAACGATCGGTAAGAAAAGCCTTTGAACTGCCTATCCTGCACCCTAACACAGATCTAACTCACTATTCGGGTAAGGAAGTGTCATGCATGTCTGCAAAGGGACTAGAGAAAGTTACAGGATTACATAAGCAAAAAACCGGAATTACAGACACACCATTTTTTATCCTGCGGCCCCATTTCCGTCTTCGAGGGGAAGGATCAAAGGTCCTTAGCCCAATCTTGATGATTCACCGTGGAAGAAAGGAATTGCAGAACCCCCAGCCACGTAACACAGCCAATTAGTTTTCTATATCGGGAAACGTGATTGATTGCGCATTTTTGGCTGCATCATAATACATCGATGAGATCTAGAGCACCCTTTGATGGTTTAAGTCCGGTTTAAAGTTAGTAGATCAATGATTTCGTAGTGCATTTTAAAGGGAGCGCTTATCCATGGGTGATTGCGTTTACAACGTTTTGTGTGTACTCATAATAGCCAATCTAAAATTAAACAACAACAACAACGCACAATTAATATGTATCAGCCCCAATACCTTTTTCTCTTACTGTAATTTACTACTAAATTGGGGTCGGACGTTTTTGATCTTGTTCCTTGCCTGTTGTTTACCTTGTATATTACTTTTCCTCTTTTATGTATTTAAGGTAAATTAATTATCTTTTGATCTTAATATTTTTCTCAAAATGCTTCCCTTGTAGTTCGGTATTTTTGCTTCTTCAGATATTTAAACTACCGTATACCATAACTGTTTCGTGAAGTAGATACAAACATCGACTATCCTATTACGATTTATTTTACATTATCATATTATAAATCGACCAGTAGTATTGTTAAAGATTAAAAGCATAATATACTACTGTCATTAGTCACCTACAGAGAAACAAATTCCTACTGGCACCCATTACTGGTGAAAAAGGAAAAAAATAATAAAAGAAAAGCTTTTCTATTCCTCTCCCCACAAACAAAATGCAAGCGGATATGCATGGAAAACTTCACGCTGCCTTAGAAGATGGTTTCTTCCTCTTTCCTTTTGAACAGCAACAACAACCTAACATTTATTATGACACAACTACCGATCAAGAAGACCGTCCTTGTTTTTCTTTTGGATCTACAATTTCCCCTAGAAGTTGGCATTTTGAAAAGTCTGACAAAATTGCCTCATCTCAGCTGCAGAACTTGGTTCATACACAACCAATTCGTTTAATTAATCCTCAAATATTGTTCAATGAAGAGTTTCTGAATTTGGAAAATATTGATTCTCAGCCTATTTCCAAGGAAACGAAAACTACGAAGGACTGCACAATGGCAACTGGTCCTGAAAGAGGAAAAAAGAGCTCTGAAAGTACCAGATCCTCTTCATTATCATCTCTTTTTTCTAATGATGAATCCGCATCTACGTTCCACTCATCATTCAATAACCATGATAACTTTCAAAAGAGCAACAAAAATGGAGATGATATCGATATTAGTGACACAATAAAATATGAAACTAATACAAATGCACAAAAAGATATCAAAATATTCCAAGAAAATTTCGAATTTAATGAATTCCCATACACACAAGACTTCTACCCATATACCACTAATTATACCTATTCAAAACCCACAAATATTCATGAATCAATAAATTCAAAAAACACGGATTCATACTCCCAATATCAAGATCAGTTTCCACCACATACTGATAATATACATTCCTTTAATAATCGTCACTATAGCAACCATAAAAGCACTAATTGTAATTACTATAATAATACCAGCAATAATAACAACGCCTCCGATAATGTATATGAGGCAGATCCATTTATAGATGAACCTCAGGTGCCCTCATACTATTACCCATTAGAAATTGCCTTCGACGTTGAAAAATCACCACCGCCATCACTACAAAAATTAAATTCAGAAGAGTTAGAATTCCTAAAAAAGTTGAACTCCAAACTGTCAAGATATGCTGCGGCTTACTCCTTCAGCAGTTCTAATGATCAAGATTATTATGACAAGGTCAGGTTTCAAGAAATATCCTACAAGTTTAGTAAAACCTATTCTTAATTCTCGAAAAGTACTACAATCTTCCCCCTTCCCTCAAAATATCCATTCACACTCATTTCTTTATTTCCATTGTCTCACTCAAATTGCTAAGAATTTGTGTATTTGCATATATATATATTATATATAGGTATATATATGTATTCAATGTCTCAAGCTCCATGACATAATACCGTAGCGTTATTAGCCTTATCGTATGTCGCGATGGGAAAGGAGATTCGTTTTAATCTTGAAAAACCTTCGTAGCGAATAATGCGACATAAATCTTGAGAGAGTACATCACCAAATTCACTTTGTTAAACCGCACCATCGTGCTTTGCATTCTTATTCCTTTTGCCTACACTAAAATTATTAGCATTTCTCTAAATGAGCTCCAGTGAAGACGAAGACGACAAGTTCTTGTATGGTTCCGATTCCGAATTAGCACTACCTTCATCTAAACGATCAAGAGATGATGACGCAGACGCAGGTGCGTCCAGTAATCCTGATATAGTTAAGAAACAAAAATTCGACTCTCCCGTGGAAGAAATTCCAGCTACTGCCAGAGATGATCGTTCTGATGAAGATATCTACTCTGACTCCTCAGATGACGATAGTGATTCTGGCCTAGAGGTTATCATAAGTCTGGGTCCTGACCCTACTAGGTTAGATGCAAAACTACTCGATTCTTATTCTACCGCAGCGACATCTTCAAGCAAAGACGTAATTAGCGTAGCTACAGATGTATCCAATACCATCACAAAGACATCAGATGAAAGACTAATAACAGAAGGAGAAGCAAATCAAGGTGTAACGGCAACGACCGTAAAAGCTATAGAGAGCGATGGAAATGTACCGAAAGCAATGACTGGTTCTATAGACCTGGATAAAGAGGGAGTCTTTGATAGTGTTGGCATAACGACAATAGATCCTGAAGTATTAAAGGAGAAACCCTGGAGGCAACCGGGGGCCAACTTAAGTGATTATTTCAATTACGGTTTTAACGAATTTACCTGGATGGAGTATTTACATAGACAGGAAAAACTACAACAAGATTATAATCCTAGGAGGATCCTAATGGGCCTATTATCCCTCCAACAGCAAGGGAAGTTGAATTCCGCGAATGATACAGACTCAAACCTCGGTAATATAATTGATAACAACAACAACGTAAACAATGCAAATATGTCTAATCTGAACAGTAATATGGGTAATAGTATGTCTGGAACACCAAACCCTCCCGCTCCACCAATGCATCCAAACTTCCCACCCTTACCTATGTTTGGTAGCTTTCCACCATTCCCCATGCCAGGTATGATGCCACCCATGAACCGACAGCCTAATCAAAATCAAAATCAAAATTCGAAATGAATGGGGATCTGTGAAATTGAAATAAAAATATATCGTCCATGATTCACGTATTTACTCTTATTATGTGTATTTAATTAATCTTTAAACTAAAGACCTCTCAGTCATCAGATTATATGCTGTTTTCATTTCATTAATCACCTTCTAATTAAAATCTTGCTTCAAATTATGACCGGTTGTTCGGGTCTTTTCCTCCTCAGCTAACTTTTCACAATACTTTTTCACCCAGGGTTGATGGAAAACATTCAACTCAACAACTTCCTGGAGCTTATTGTACCAATCACTTTTTTCCTCATTAGAGCATTCCGCGTTGAAAGTAATTCTTTCACCATCGTCAAATACTAGCTGGAAGCATTCATTAAAGAGTACCCAATCTGTAAAATTCCTTTGCTCTCCATTATCCGCCTGGATGTCTTCATTACGTAGGACTTTCGTGACTTTCAACAGATTAATATCGATCTTAGCCTTTCTAGAGATTTCATGATAACCAGAAAGTTGCGAGCCGTGCAGTTTGAAAAACCTGTTTTCTATCTTTCCTTTCAGATCACCACCATCCTGCAATAAATACCCTTCTTTATGGATATTTTGTTGCAACTTGTATTTGGAAACAATCTTATTGACCAATGAAAATTGTTTGGGAAATTGTTCAAAGGCAGAAGTTCTTTCTAAGAAACATGCTTCCACATCCAACGAAGCCACTTTGTGAGGCGCCTTGCGTGGTAACTCGTACAGCCTTTTTGAGCCGTGAATTTTATCTGCGATTCTACTCCACTTGTTAATCATATTGTAACGCATATGACTGGTATTAAATGCCACGTTTTTCAAAAACTCTTCATTAATTTCAATTTCACAACGAGCAAATGAACCGTCTTGTGCAAATAGATAATCCCACTCATCTTGTTTAGGTTTTTTCTGTACATACTTCTTTTCAAATTTATACTTTGTCTTTCCAAAAAAACTCTTACCCACCGGCACCTTGTCTACTATTTCGACCAATTCATGTCGAGGTTTTTCATATTTACATTTTAATGTGATAACACATTTTTTGTAGCTATCTCTTTCAGAAGAAGCGGAGGATGTTTCGGCTTTTCCTTTAAAATCTATGGGCAATTCAAATTCCTTATTGATCCTGATGTTACCGTCATACGGAAGCGACTCCCAGGGTGTCTGAACGACATTTTCCCCATTGTCAAAAACAATAGCATATGTTGCTCTATGACTCTTAGTTCCATATAATGCAAGCGTGGAAATAGCCTTTATACTTAAATAAAGTGTTCCCATATCCGGAAATTCTTGTTCAACGTCTTGTGGTTCTTCAAGTTGAGTTATCGTTTCTTCTTTTGCTTCGACGTTATCTTTTGTCTGCGCTAGCAGTGGAGGAATATCTTGTTTCAAACCATCGGTTTCTTGCTGCGTCATTGGCTCTATTTCCTCTTCAGCCTTAATGTTTATTTCATTATTCTCTTGTTTGTTTCCAGCTTTCACGACCTTGAAAGGACTGCTAACATGCCGTTTTATTGGACTTATACTACGAACTGGAGTGGAAGGGGTCATTTTATCTTCTTCGAAATCGTCGAACATGTTCAAAGTGATGGCATCACTATTATTCATGCCCTCTGGACGAGAGTCAGTATCACTGAAACTTGCCTCATATCCTTTAATGCTTGCAGCTAGCGCAATTGAAACATCCTTAACTGGTGTTTTCAGCATTCCAATCCCCAAACCAGTCCTTGGTTCAGTTATACGCTCTTCTCTAATTTTTTCCAAATCTGCGTCATCTTTAGTATCTGATTCTAATAATTTTTGCAGGACGTCGGGGGCAATAGGTTGCTTTCTTATGGAAGGTGGCGGTTTTAGTTCGTAACTGCTTTCCCAAAGAGAATTGAAGCTTTTCTTTGAACTGTCTCTTTGAAAACTGGATGAATCATCCGGCCCATGATTGAAAGATGTGGAGTCATGATCCAAAGCGTCTAGAAAATTAGCAAAATCCTGACCCAATTCCTCATCAAAGGATAAAGATAGTAAATCGCCCCTATTAAAAGTGATATCACCCGCACTCTCTATTTCCCGAATGGAAATTTCAGCTTCGTCCTGGGTATTGGTTGGTAATTTCTGTTCATCGGGACCTACATTTGTTGTGATATCTTGTTCGCTTAGGTGCGTACTTAATGGGATATTTTCGTGTTCTTGCGGTTGTTCTACCTCCAAGAAATGATTCTGAAAACCAGAATCTTCGCCATTAAGTTTCATGACGCTTGGCCTAATAAGTGGAGCGTGACCCTTTTGAGTTCTTATGTTATCTTGAATCCTTTTAGAGATGAGTGTATTTCTTCTCATAGGGTCGAGTGCATTCCATTCACTGTTGCTTAAAATGTAATCTTCATTATCGTAGTAATTCAATGAGGATACTCTGCTTTTTGGATTGTAAATCCTACTCCTGCTCACTATTCTAGGTTTGAATTTGAACGAAGTTGATCCATTATCCTTCTTAGAATCGACCGTAGATGCCGTGGTAATCGAGGATTGTTGTGAAAATTGGGAGTTGGCAATGGATTCTGGTGAATTGGATTTGATTTCCTCTTCTTGGATATGCCATATAGAAATGTAATCTGATGGTTTCATGGATCTGGTTAGATCGATGGAATCATTGGAGGTATCATTTTCATCTATAAATGGCTCGTTGAATTGAATTTCTTCCCATCTTGGCAGGGGTGGTAAGAGGGGAACGTGTTCCGACTCTTCATTTTCTTCGACTTTATGGTACTCACTTTCATCTTTCTCGGTTTCAATGTTCTCATCCTTAGTTTCAACTTCCTTCTCTTCAATGCTGTCTTTATTACGAGCCTCGCTCACCGACTGATCTTCACATGATGATGAAAGATCATGTTCTTCTGCAGAAGTTTTTGCCAATGGTTCATTCACTTCAGCGGCCTCACCATGGTCGACACCAATTTCACTGCCATTTATTATATTTTCTTCTGAACTCTTTGTTCTTTGTCCATACAGGCTCTCCTCGTGTTGAACGATTCGGTATTCCTCTCCATCCTTAGAGTTCCTTTGGAATTCACTTTCATTATTTAGTTCAGTGAATGTTTCTTCTGAAGAATCCTTTTGAGGAATTATTGCCGGTTGTTCATTTGCATGTTCACTTTCTTGATGAAGCTTTTTGGTATCCCAGTCTTCTTGTCTCGTTACTTTATAGTCAGCAATGTAGCTTTCCTCTGACTTTGTAGATGTTGAAATATTTGCGTCTGTTTCTTTGTCTTCATTCCATACGTCATCCGATGTAGCATTAAGATCTTTGAAGTTGGGTTCACTGTGCGCTAGAGAATCTTCCTGTGAAAATTCTTGAACATTAGCATTGGTCCCTTTATTAGAGTATACTATGGACCTAGTGTCATTTTCACCCAAAAAGGTAACGGGCTCATTGCTGCAACCTTCGTCAAGAACTTTTTTCTCATCAAAAGCATCATCGATATGTTCCATATTCTGTTGAAGGTCCCGCACAACATCGTTTTCAATAAGCGCATCCGCATCAGTAGTGACTGGATTATTTTGGCTGGAATCAGCACCCGGCAGATTCGTTGAAATGTTTAAATCCTCCACAGAGGCTGTTGGCGATCTTGAATCAGAATGTGAATTGTTACTAGTGTTCAACAATTTACTTGGAAGGTTACATTTCTCATCGACTGGCGTCATTTCGGGCGTTGATGACATACAAAATGGTAATTCTGGGATTGTTTTCGTATCTAGTTCTCGTCCTGTGCTATCAACTGAGGTGTCAGATACTAGACTTTTGTCTGATTCGTTGGGATTCAATGTGAAATCGAGATTGAGCTTATTAATCGACACTGCGTTAGTTATTGGAATCCTTGATGGAGAATGTAATATTTGAGGTGACTGTGTTAAACATGTGTATGCATCTTCTTCCTCTTCATCTTCGTCATCGTAATTCGTTTCAATTTCAATAGAACTTCTGTGGATGGGCGATTCTGGATACGACAGCAGTGGTTGAGTCGATTTCAAAGTAAATTTAAGGGGAGAGCTGCTAAGTTTTACGGGCTTTTCCTCATCACGGGCTAGTTTATCTATATCTTGTGCCATATTTTTCAGATTATTAAGCACTTTGGGAGAATTGGCATGACCAAGTGCCCCGTTGGCAACAGAGTTTTTAATCCGTTCCTGATGCACAGCGGCTGGAGACTCTTCAAGTTCCGAATTTACACGTAAGAGACCCAAATTAAGGCTTTCATTTGAGATGGTAGACATCTTAGAAGGTGATCGACCTCTACTATTTTCTGTAGCATTCGACCTAGTATTGTGTTTGACCAACATTTCCATGGTACCATCGCCTATTTCCTGCAGCGGAAGCTTCCAGTTGTGTGGTGTATCTTCGGAACCATTTTGCGTGATATTAGACTTTGTTTGTTCCATTTCATTGTCTATCTCCTTCAGTAGAGAATCTACGGTACTCTCTGCGTCGTGCATGCTTCTGTACTTTTGTTTTTATATAATTTAATGAACTAAAAAATTCTTCTTGCACAGACTGAATCAAAGAAATATACACCAAACCAACGAAGTTTAGTGAATGGAGATGTTCCCTTCTAAGTGTTTCCTTTGCATAAATAAACATTATTGTTTTCTCGAGGAATATTTCATTGTTGTTTACCTTTTTCCAAATCGGGTCATCTATTCGTTCCTCGCGACAATGTCTCTTTTTCATTTGGACAAATTACCCGCCGACAATTATGGGGACAAAGGGGGGCGTTTCTCGTAGGATGACCAATGGCGCATAGAGATGAATAGTTAACACAATAAGAGGCACTTCGAGAGATTTGTGTGTATGTGTGAGAAAGAGCGTGTACGTCTATTTATTCCTTCTTAAGATGGATAAAAGTAAGCAGATGAACATCAACAACTTGTCCAACATCCCCGAGGTGATTGACCCTGGCATCACTATCCCAATATACGAGGAAGAATACGAGAACAATGGAGAGAGTAATAGCCAACTGCAGCAACAGCCCCAAAAGCTTGGATCATATAGGTCGCGAGCAGGAAAATTTTCTAATACATTGAGTAACCTTTTGCCCTCCATCAGTGCCAAGTTGCACCATTCGAAGAAAAATAGTCACGGAAAGAACGGTGCTGAGTTTTCCTCTAGCAACAACAGTTCCCAATCTACGGTGGCGTCCAAGACACCAAGGGCCAGCCCTTCCAGGAGTAAGATGATGGAAAGTTCTATAGACGGTGTAACTATGGATAGACCTGGCAGTTTAACTCCTCCTCAAGACATGGAAAAATTGGTGCATTTTCCTGACTCGAGTAATAACTTCTTAATTCCTGCCCCCCGAGGATCTAGCGACTCGTTTAACTTGCCACATCAGATCTCGAGGACGAGAAACAACACAATGTCTTCTCAGATAACTTCCATTTCATCAATCGCCCCCAAGCCTCGTACTTCGAGCGGAATATGGTCTTCAAATGCTAGTGCGAACGATCCCATGCAACAGCACCTTTTGCAACAATTGCAACCTACGACAAGCAATAATACAACTAATTCAAATACGCTCAACGATTATTCGACAAAAACTGCATATTTTGACAACATGGTATCTACTAGTGGAAGCCAAATGGCAGATAATAAGATGAATACGAATAACTTGGCTATCCCAAACTCTGTTTGGTCAAATACCAGACAGAGATCTCAATCCAACGCGTCTAGCATATATACCGACGCTCCACTGTACGAACAGCCCGCTCGCGCCAGTATTTCATCGCACTATACTATTCCAACACAGGAATCTCCATTGATTGCTGATGAAATAGATCCGCAATCCATCAATTGGGTAACAATGGACCCCACTGTACCATCAATAAACCAAATATCGAACCTTTTACCCACAAATACCATTTCTATTTCCAACGTTTTTCCTCTACAGCACCAGCAGCCACAATTAAATAACGCGATAAACTTAACAAGTACTTCCTTGGCAACCCTATGCTCCAAATATGGTGAAGTCATATCTGCTAGGACTTTAAGGAATTTAAACATGGCTTTAGTTGAATTTTCTTCCGTGGAAAGTGCCGTAAAAGCCTTAGATAGTTTACAGGGCAAGGAGGTATCTATGATTGGAGCACCAAGTAAAATTTCATTTGCCAAAATCTTACCTATGCATCAACAACCCCCACAATTTCTTCTCAATTCTCAAGGCTTGCCATTGGGTTTAGAAAACAACAATTTGCAACCACAGCCTTTATTACAGGAGCAGTTATTCAATGGAGCTGTGACTTTCCAACAACAAGGAAATGTTTCTATACCTGTATTTAATCAGCAATCACAACAATCGCAGCACCAAAACCATAGTTCGGGTTCTGCTGGTTTTAACAATGTTCTCCATGGTTATAATAATAACAATAGTATGCACGGAAACAACAATAACTCAGCAAATGAAAAAGAACAATGTCCTTTCCCTCTACCACCACCTAACGTTAACGAAAAGGAAGATTTGTTAAGAGAGATCATCGAACTTTTTGAAGCAAATTCCGATGAATATCAAATCAATTCGTTGATAAAAAAATCGCTGAATCACAAAGGCACTTCCGATACGCAGAACTTTGGACCTTTACCAGAACCATTGTCTGGCAGGGAGTTCGATCCACCAAAATTACGCGAATTGCGAAAATCAATCGATTCAAACGCATTTTCCGACTTAGAGATCGAACAGTTGGCTATTGCAATGCTTGACGAATTGCCGGAATTGAGTTCAGATTACTTGGGTAACACTATCGTTCAAAAATTATTTGAACATTCATCTGATATTATTAAAGACATCATGCTGAGGAAAACAAGCAAATACCTAACTTCTATGGGTGTTCACAAAAACGGAACATGGGCTTGTCAGAAAATGATCACTATGGCGCATACTCCGAGACAAATCATGCAAGTGACGCAAGGGGTCAAGGACTACTGTACTCCATTAATCAATGACCAATTCGGAAATTATGTCATACAGTGCGTTTTGAAATTTGGATTCCCCTGGAACCAGTTTATTTTTGAAAGTATAATAGCTAATTTTTGGGTTATTGTTCAGAATAGATATGGTGCAAGGGCAGTCAGAGCTTGTTTAGAGGCACATGACATTGTAACTCCTGAACAATCAATAGTTTTGAGTGCAATGATCGTTACATATGCTGAATATCTAAGCACTAATAGCAATGGGGCGTTGTTGGTAACGTGGTTTTTAGATACTAGTGTTTTACCCAACAGACATTCTATCTTGGCACCAAGATTGACGAAAAGAATTGTAGAGTTATGTGGCCACAGATTGGCTTCTTTGACTATTTTGAAGGTCTTGAATTACAGAGGGGATGATAACGCTAGAAAAATCATCCTAGATTCCCTATTTGGAAACGTGAACGCACACGATTCTTCGCCACCAAAGGAATTAACAAAGCTTTTATGTGAAACAAATTATGGCCCAACCTTTGTCCATAAAGTTTTAGCAATGCCATTATTAGAAGATGACTTAAGAGCCCACATCATTAAACAAGTCAGAAAAGCATTGACGGATTCTACTCAAATGCAACCAAGCCGCCGTTTATTGGAAGAAGTCGGGTTGGCATCACCCTCTAGTACTCATAACAAGACAAAACAACAACAGCAGCAGCATCATAACAGCAGCATTTCGCACATGTTCGCCACTCCTGATACTTCTGGACAACACATGAGAGGTCTTTCTGTTTCTAGCGTTAAAAGTGGTGGATCTAAACATACCACAATGAACACCACGACTACAAATGGTTCTTCTGCCTCTACATTATCCCCGGGCCAACCATTGAATGCCAATTCTAATTCTTCAATGGGCTATTTTAGTTATCCTGGCGTCTTCCCTGTCAGCGGCTTTTCAGGCAACGCCAGTAATGGATATGCTATGAACAACGATGACTTAAGTTCCCAGTTTGATATGCTAAACTTTAATAACGGAACCCGTTTATCGTTGCCACAACTGAGCCTAACTAACCATAACAACACTACTATGGAATTAGTAAACAATGTTGGCTCCTCACAACCTCATACGAACAACAACAACAATAATAACAACACGAACTATAACGACGATAACACCGTTTTTGAAACTCTGACTTTACACTCTGCAAACTGACGTCCCCATGTTTTCTTTTGTTTTCGTCATCATTGGGAGACCACGCCGTTTTCTTCTCATACCTGCATCCATTCAAAACTATCTCATTTACCCCCAACGGTTTTATGGTTCAAATCCTAATAGAATATGAGCGAGCTAATGAAGAATTTGGGCATTTTCATTACTGGGAAGACGTGTCTTTTTCAAGCCATCATATCGCCAAATTTTTTTTCTACACCTAATCATGATTAAATAAATCCATAAAGTTTTATACAGTTTTTAAAAATATCATCATTTATTACCCAGATGTGTTAATGAACATTTATAGTCATCATTACTAGGCTTTCACTACTACTGAGGTTACCCGCCTGTGGACCTTCCTTGGTAAAGGAACTTGTTTTAAAATTTGCCTTTTAACAAATTTAGTGATATGATTATCAAAAAAGGCGTGGCAAAATACATAACACCAAATTTAACTGTGCCTGTGTGTTACTTTCTTTTGTCCATACTTCACCAGTTTTTCGATTTTACACAATAATTCGTTTTCATTTAATCGTTCTCTTAGAAGCCCGGTTTTTGAATATCAAAATCGTACTTGTGTCCAACTAGCAGGGAAGCCCAAAAATTAAGGCATTGCATTTAAGCTTACACCTGCGTGAAATCTTGAAATTTCTCATTGATTTCGGCACAATAATTATCATTGGTAGTGAGGCTAAACAGTTTTGCGGTTTCCTTTATACTAAGAAGGTCTATAATGGATCAGGATAACAACAACCACAATGACAGCAATAGGCTGCACCCACCTGATATACATCCAAATTTGGGCCCTCAATTGTGGCTGAATAGTAGCGGTGATTTTGACGACGACAACAACAACAACAATAATAATAGCACAAGACCACAAATGCCATCACGAACTAGAGAAACGGCAACTTCGGAAAGAAATGCAAGTGAGGTTAGGGATGCAACGCTAAATAATATCTTTAGGTTCGATAGTATTCAACGGGAAACGCTTTTGCCAAACAACAACGGACAACCGCTAAATCAAAACTTTTCGCTGACATTTCAACCACAACAGCAAACAAATGCGCTGAACGGGATTGACATAAACACTGTAAACACAAACCTTATGAATGGTGTCAATGTTCAAATAGATCAACTTAATCGATTGTTACCGAACCTACCAGAGGAAGAACGGAAGCAAATCCACGAATTCAAGCTAATAGTGGGCAAAAAAATCCAAGAGTTTCTGGTTGTTATAGAGAAACGTAGAAAAAAAATACTGAACGAAATTGAGCTAGACAACCTTAAACTAAAGGAGCTACGTATTGATAACTCCCCACAAGCAATTAGTTATTTGCATAAATTACAAAGAATGAGGCTTAGGGCGCTAGAGACAGAAAACATGGAAATTAGAAATTTAAGGCTAAAAATATTAACAATTATAGAAGAGTACAAAAAGTCATTATATGCATACTGCCATTCCAAGCTAAGAGGTCAACAAGTGGAAAATCCAACAGATAATTTCATCATTTGGATAAACTCCATAGATACTACTGAATCATCTGACTTGAAAGAAGGGCTACAAGATCTTTCGAGATATTCAAGGCAGTTCATAAATAATGTGCTTTCGAATCCATCAAATCAAAACATATCTACGAGTGTCACCCGAAGATCACCTGTGTTTGCCCTAAACATGCTACCCTCGGAAATATTACACTTAATATTAGATAAACTTAACCAAAAATATGATATTGTAAAATTCCTTACCGTTTCCAAACTCTGGGCTGAAATAATTGTGAAGATACTTTATTACAGACCGCACATCAACAAAAAGAGTCAATTAGACTTGTTTTTAAGGACTATGAAGTTAACTTCTGAAGAAACTGTATTCAACTATCGTTTAATGATCAAAAGATTAAATTTTTCATTTGTTGGTGACTACATGCACGATACAGAGCTTAACTATTTTGTCGGATGTAAGAATTTGGAGCGGCTAACTTTAGTATTTTGCAAGCATATAACCAGTGTTCCAATATCAGCTGTTTTGAGAGGATGTAAATTTCTCCAAAGTGTGGATATCACTGGAATAAGAGACGTTTCCGATGACGTATTTGATACCTTAGCGACATATTGTCCCAGAGTACAGGGGTTTTATGTTCCTCAGGCAAGGAATGTAACATTCGATTCACTGCGGAATTTCATAGTCCATTCCCCGATGTTGAAAAGAATAAAAATCACAGCAAACAATAACATGAATGACGAATTAGTAGAACTATTAGCCAACAAATGCCCTTTGCTTGTAGAGGTCGATATAACATTAAGTCCAAATGTCACCGATTCTAGTTTGTTAAAACTCCTCACTAGGTTAGTTCAGCTGAGAGAATTCAGAATAACTCATAATACGAATATTACGGATAATCTTTTCCAGGAGCTTTCTAAAGTAGTTGACGATATGCCCTCTTTAAGATTGATTGATCTTTCTGGATGTGAAAATATTACAGATAAAACTATAGAAAGAATAGTCAATTTAGCCCCTAAATTACGTAATGTTTTTCTAGGCAAGTGTAGCCGAATTACAGATGCATCGTTGTTCCAATTATCGAAGCTGGGCAAAAACTTGCAAACAGTGCATTTTGGGCACTGTTTCAATATAACTGATAACGGGGTAAGAGCACTCTTTCATTCATGTACAAGAATACAGTACGTGGACTTTGCGTGCTGTACGAATTTAACCAATAGAACTCTTTATGAACTAGCAGACTTACCAAAATTAAAGAGAATTGGCCTTGTCAAATGTACGCAAATGACTGACGAGGGTTTGTTGAATATGGTTTCCTTGCGAGGCCGAAATGATACTTTAGAAAGGGTACATTTATCTTACTGTTCTAATTTAACAATATATCCGATATATGAGCTTCTAATGTCTTGCCCAAGGCTCTCACATTTGTCTTTGACTGCTGTTCCGTCATTTTTACGCCCCGATATAACGATGTATTGCAGGCCTGCACCCTCAGACTTTAGTGAAAATCAACGTCAAATATTCTGCGTATTTTCAGGGAAAGGTGTTCATAAACTTCGCCATTATTTAGTAAATCTAACGTCGCCCGCTTTTGGACCACATGCCGATGTAAATGATGTTTTGACAAAATATATTAGATCCAAGAATTTGATATTTAACGGTGAAACACTTGAAGATGCTCTTAGGAGAATCATAACTGATTTAAATCAAGATTCCGCTGCAATTATAGCTGCTACAGGATTAAATCAAATCAACGGTCTAAATAACGATTTTCTTTTCCAGAATATCAATTTTGAACGAATAGATGAAGTATTCAGTTGGTATCTCAATACTTTTGATGGCATTAGGATGAGCTCGGAGGAAGTTAACTCACTATTATTGCAAGTAAACAAGACGTTTTGTGAAGATCCATTTAGTGATGTGGACGATGATCAAGATTATGTCGTAGCACCTGGTGTAAACCGGGAAATTAACAGTGAAATGTGTCATATTGTCAGAAAATTTCATGAGTTAAATGATCATATTGATGATTTCGAGGTGAATGTTGCTAGTTTGGTAAGAGTTCAGTTTCAGTTTACTGGTTTTTTACTTCATGAAATGACTCAAACCTATATGCAAATGATTGAATTAAACAGACAAATTTGTTTAGTACAAAAAACGGTTCAGGAATCGGGCAACATAGATTACCAAAAAGGGCTTTTAATATGGCGACTTTTATTCATTGACAAATTCATTATGGTGGTTCAGAAGTACAAGCTCTCCACCGTTGTTTTGAGACTATATTTAAAAGATAACATAACATTGTTAACCAGACAAAGAGAACTATTAATAGCCCACCAAAGATCAGCATGGAATAACAATAATGACAATGACGCCAACCGGAACGCCAACAACATAGTGAATATTGTATCGGATGCTGGGGCAAACGATACAAGTAACAATGAAACTAACAATGGTAATGATGACAATGAAACAGAAAATCCAAATTTCTGGCGTCAGTTTGGCAATAGAATGCAAATATCACCTGACCAGATGAGGAATCTCCAAATGGGACTTCGTAATCAGAACATGGTTAGGAACAATAACAACAACACAATTAACGAATCAATGCCTGACACTGCCATCGATTCTCAAATGGATGAAGCATCAGGAACGCCCGATGAAGATATGTTATAATTGTATTTCATTGAATACTTACTGTCCTACTACACCTTTATTTTCAAAATCCCACTTTTCTTACTTATTTACATATAAATACATAATGCATTCACTTTGAAACTTTTTGCCTTAGCATGTATACGCTATAGACTTGCGGTATCAACGAATATACGTAATGTTGTCACGTCCACAGAAGATGCTATGTCAACAGTTCCCTGCAGATATCTGCGATGCGGCGAAACATTCTATACACAGTTTCAAAACTACAAAAAATACAAACCTTTAGCCTGTTTATCAAATTAGTTAGCTATAAAATGCCCATTTTCTTAGCAATATCGATCAATTGATTGTCATCTTCCAAAGTTTCAATAAAATTTGTGGCAGTATAGTAATCCCTTCTCAATATGTCCAATTTCTTATCACAGTCATCTATAAATTCGCGCTTAATAGATTGCACTTTTAGGTTCACCCAATTGTTGAATGTCATGTCCAACTCTTCTGCAGGCATTTGCTTAATCAAAAAAGCCAGATCACCGTCTTTGTCATTAGCTAGCGTAGCATCATTATTATTTATATATTTTAACAAATCATGGAAGTAATTTTTTACAAGGTGTCTATTTTCATCAATTTTAAACCATTCTGCTGCATTCGGTTCTTTTTCGTTGTTGCCCTCATTAAATGAACTTCCTTTCTTAGAATTATCAGCCAAACTTGTGCTTGTTTCCTTTCTTTGTTCTTCTAAACGTGAATTCCGTGGATATGAAGAGGTTCCAGACACCAAATTCCTTGCAACTGATGGGACTGGCTCAAATTCGGGTTTAATAACCTTTTTTATTTCTACAGTTGATGAATCTATAGGCATATCCAATTCCTTCCCAGAAAACTCTTCATCAAATAATTTTCTTGATTTGTTTTCTTGAGATGCGATCGGGGTTCCAGTCTCAAAAAGTAACATTTCATTATTTGGGGTCTCATTCTTCACAGACGCATCTTCCAGTATTTTTATAGTTTCCTGCTTATTAGTAAAATACTTATCATCGTCAGTTTCTTTTTTGAGGCCAGAAAGCTCTTTGACTGCATGCAAACTGCGTGTGAGATTGATTTTAGGGCTCGCTACCGGCGTTGAAATAACGCTTGAGCTTTTTGATGATTGCTCAGATTGTGATGATGGTGAAAAATCGGACGCCGAAAAATTTAGATCTATATTGATGTTATCTAATTTTCTTTCTGTTGGAACAACTTTTCCACTTATTGATAGGCTTCTTGGTTCTTGCAAGTTTTTCCTTGGTTTAGGATGAATATCAGCGGGAATACTGGATGTTTTGCTATTGCCTCTCCTTTGTTCCTCTTTGGGTATTGCGGTAATATTACTGGAATTATCACCACTTTTATCAGAATGTAATATATCTGGAGATTGCCGTACAGTTGAATCTTTTTGATGTCGAAATTCCCCGTTTTGTGCTTCCCTCTTCTCAGAGTTATCTCTAATTAACTCATGTGTCTTTGGAACTTCTGGGGATCCACCATTGGGGACCTTATCTCTGTCGATATCACCCAAATTCTGATCTACAATTTGCGTTCTTATAAGAATATTAGTACTACTGTCTCTACCTGTGAGTTTCCCTTCACTGAAATTTAAATCTTCTTCAGAATTAACAGAAAATTTTTCGTGTTTAGAAGACGCTCCTTTTGTGTCTGTATTTATGCCAGTATCATCTTCTCGTATAACATTGTCATTATCTGAATCTATACCTTTGAGCAAATGTGATGAGGTTGGTATAGGTATGTCAAATGTGTTATGTCCTTGGTTACTGAAACTGAATTCATCTGTGCTGTCATCTAAAATAGCATTCTTTCTCCCTACATCTCTATTTTTTATGATATGGCTTGTAAAATCTATAACCAAATCCTTATCTTTGTTGTCTCCGTTGGCAGAATTATTATTAAGGGAGTGTTCGCTATCTTCCTCATCAAAGATTTTTCTAGGCGATATTCTTTTAAACTTTCTTTTCTTTTTTATAGGTGACGATGATTGGGTTAGCTGGACATTTGGACGTTTGATTTCTTTTGCAGTTGGTGTCGAAATAACTTCTTTCTTATCTGCTAAGACATCACGATTTATATTGCCCTCTTCTAATGTAGTGCTTCCATTTTCCATGTTGATTTGTTCTTTTTCTTCCACACTATTACGTTTTACATTTTCGCCTTGTGCTCCATCAAGCACACTTATATTATGTTGAATAACAGATATATCTGTCTTCTCATTATAATCGTCAAGTTGAGGACCAGTACTAGATGGAGGTGACTCAAATAAAGGACACTGCCTTTGAGAAGCGGTTTTCGTGTTGATCACTTCTCTTTTCCCATTTTCGCCTAAAGTTGGAGAGACTTCGCAATTTTTCGTGATACTGTCATTGTCATTTTTTATTCTCTCAAATCGATTACGTGTCTGAAAGAAATAACAGTTCCCATTTTGAGAAACCTTATAATGTCGGCTCATCGGATCGTCATTTATTGACCAACCTTGTAGCAACTGTTTGCAATAAATACAATAACAGGTATCGTTCATAAGTGTTTTATCCATGCTTGGATCGCCTAAGCCTTCTATGCTGGAGTCGTATCGCATGAGTCCTGCATTCACCATCTTTTCTATACCCAGCGGATGTTCATTTTGAGAACCACTGTGAGGCCAGTTATCTTGAAAAGTAAATTTTCTTAGGTTTATCACGTTTTCATCATCTGGATTGCTGAAGTACTTGTCATTTTTCCAGTCCGAAACCCCCATATGGAAGCTATAGTCCGTCAATAGCTTATTGCGCAAGTAAATAAGGAGGCAAACTTGTTTGTTATCAGTAACAGTCAGATGTTGCCTCATTATATTGCTTAGAGTCTCAAGAACATCTTTTCTTTTGGATCTGCAGTCTCTCACATTGTATGTTTGACGATGACAATAGCAACATCTTACAGAGTCTTTTTTCAGTTTAGATGTCTTAGGATCGATCACTGGATCAAAGTAAAATCCAAGCTTGGCCATTGCCTGATACGGGATAACTTTAAAACTCCACTTTAACTTTTTTTTTTGAAGTGCAACACCATCTTGGAAAGTCCTTAACCTATTCTCCAGTTTGGTCATGCTATATCGCTTCTCCATTTTATCTATTTGACCATCCATAATCCCATGAGGTATAAACAACCGATGTGTCCTCGAATGTTGCACGACCAGAGAACTTTAGCTAGGCTTTCAACACTAATATGAAACCTCAATCAATCTGAAAGAACTATAGGACACACTATAACCAAAAGTGCTTGATGACCTTGACCGATGTGTGAAATGGGTATGTATTGCAATATTATACTAAACTGTTAATCTTCGTATCGAGTGATGTGTTAGAAGCGTTGACTAGTGAAGTTAAGTAAAGAGATTTGGATCGTTAATG
>ERZ794947.22-NODE-22-length-121695-cov-154.192215_pt1 | contig 121695 bp, 61 predicted proteins | sample MGYA00511908_ERZ794947 | MGnify/ENA primary metagenome ERZ794947 (study PRJEB30137, sample SAMN04331400) | food metagenome | isolation source: control ferment replicate 2c | study: EMG produced TPA metagenomics assembly of the Comparison of meta-barcoding and...
AACGTTTAGGATGACGTATTGTCATACTGACGTATCTCATTTTGAGATACAACAAGAACCGTATCCTTATTTTGTACTTTTGTGTAAATATTTAATGAATTGTTTGAGCAATTACGAAATTGTTTGGAATCCAAAGGAATCTTCAGTAAATTTGTTGGAATAGAAATTAATTGGCTTCTATTAATCAGTGCGTATGTTACTGGTATATTGGGAATGGGTGAACAATTTGAGACAGTTGTTGGATTCCATTGTTGTTAAAGGCTGCAATATTACGTAGAACGAATATGCTGCAATTCTCCTCGAGAAAAAATAGGAATCTACAAAAGGCGAATCGATAGCTCTACATAATAATGTTACTTTATCTTCTTCCTTTTATACTTTGTCATTCTTTTTCTTATTACGTTATCAGTTCTTGCATTTCAGGTGCTATTATATTTGGTGACTATTTCTCAATCTCTATGACATCTTCTTATACCGTACGTGATAATATAATAGTGATATGAATACCAGTCGATAGACGATAGTTAGTTGGGTTTTATTTAACAAATAGGTTCCCGAGAAAAAGTTCTAATATTTTCTATTTACCCAATAGTACTACCCCATCAAATAATAGAATCATAGTAATTATCAGTAACAAAATATACAGCCCTCATCAGCAATGTAGTCTCAACAACTGCCCCCAGAATTCACCGCTTTTCTTCGATCGTCAATATGGAAGTGAGGAAACTCGGGCTCACTTAAAACGAACTGCATGTTTTAAAATCATTATCCATGCAAGTGTGGCATAAAAGCCGTAGTTAGATATATCTCAAACGCGCAAAAAGTTAAAAAGAAAGCCCTGTAGGGGGCTCGAACCCCTAACCTTATGATTAAGAGTCATACGCGCTACCGATTGCGCCAACAAGGCTCTTATTGTTGTTTTTCTGATTCTTATGGAGGGATTAGAGAGCAAAGTAAAGTACTTATATGTAATTTAACATTCGATGAACCGCGGATAATTAGTAATATGAAATGGGTGATGTTCATAATGTAGAGAATGTGGATTTTGATGTAATTGTTGGGATTCCATTGTGATTAAGGCTATAATATTAGGTATGTAGATATACTAGAAGTTCTCCTCCAGGATTTAGGAATCCATAAAAGGGAATCTGCAATTCTACACAATTCTATAAATATTATTATCATCGTTTTATATGTTAATATTCATTGATCCTATTACATTATCAATCCTTGCGTTTCAGCTTCCACTAATTTAGATGACTATTTCTCATCATTTGCGTCATCTTCTAACACCGTATATGATAATATACTAGTAACGTAAATACTAGTTAGTAGATGATAGTTGATTTTTATTCCAACACATAATTAGAATTTAAAAGGCAGTATTGGTGAAGATTGAACATTAATTTTCTTATGCTTATATAATAGAGGTATGAACACACGCATATAGGATCATTATATAGTTATGGCTAGTATTATCATGGCTCTGGTAATTTCATACATTTGATGTCGTCACGACTCATATTATTTGCTCATATATATAACTTCCTCATATATATAACTTCCTCATCAAGTTCAATTAATAGATCTTTAGTTCAAATTCAGAACATTCTGAATTTGTCGTTTAACATTTCCTTCTGCAAGAGTACATTCACACTGGAACGTATACGAGGTGTAAATTGGTATACTGTTGGAATAAAAACCAACTATCGTCTATCAAGCGAGGCGCTGAAATCCTACTATTCGCTCGAAAGACCGCTGAACGCAGGAGATTCTTTTTTGATCTTGAATATCATTTGAGTATTTTTGTTCTACATTCTAGTTTTAGGAAAATCATCAATCTATGGCAGGAATCAATAGTGTTGGAATAAGAAATGCATATTTGCCTGCGAAAAAAAGTTATTCTTTTTTTTTGGTTAACGTAGTTAAACTACTCTGTTAAAAATAATGGGTTAAGGTTCATGTTCGTCACATAATGTTTCGTACACTTAAAATTCAAACGCTATCAGTAGCATTACAACGTGTATGAAGATCATTGGAGAAAAGCAGATGGTTAAGAGCTTCTTGCACTGAAATTTGAAAATATTTGTCTGAACTTAGTAGTGAAAAGTGGTGAATGAACCAGGTTTTTATACATAGATATATGGTTAAGTTATGAAAACTCTTTTTGGAAGAACAAATTAGTACAAAGGCTGAGGCGGATTGGTTAAAGTTTTTAAATTAAAAGTGAGCTTCTATTTTGATAAATCACAAATATATAATTTTTAACAGTGATGTATCATCTTCCCATAAATGTAATGACTTCTTCTTATGCTCAGATGATGCTCTGTGAACTAAGTGCGCAGTCCTTCAAACCTTTCCACTCAGGTAATCTTGATAAAGTTTCCAAGATGGTCCATTCTCTGGGTCTCTTACATAAACAAACTTCACTCCGTATTTCTCCACTTCTTTGTTTCTACTTTCATCATCAAATAAACAAATCTTTTTCGATTTTAAATCGCTGGTATTATAAAGATCTTTCAAACCGTCCCTTAAATGGCCAATTTTACTTCTTTCTCCCCACTGAAATTCATCGAACAGGTTGGCCAACGGGGTTACGACACCAGCATACTTGACCTTGAATATTTTCAGTATTTCCTGGGCAATCTCAGGTGCCCACGTTCGTGACGCGGTCATTAACTTAACTCCATTATCTTTAAGATCACCTAGTATACGTGGGATATCTTTGTAGATTGTGAGCTCGTAACCATCTCTACATATAATTGTGAGAACTTCGCCATTACTACTTTTAACTGGCTTAAAGGGACCGTGCAAATGGGTATCACAATAGCAGGGCCAAATGGTGTAGTCCAAATCGAAGGCGGCCACGTCAGGGTATCCAGTCATAATAAACGCGTTGAGACTATTTTGGAGCAGGATTTGTAACAAAATTGTTCTCTTTGTAAGTTTAAGGACAAAAATGCTTGTTTCTCGAGAAGGTCTCCTTTTCGGCAGGTCCTTCTTCTAGTGCGTGAAAAATATTCTACTCAATCCCTTAGTATTCTTTGTAAACAATACACTTTAAAGAAATATGAATGCTTATCTGCTTTTCAACAATCATTTTAGAGTTCTTATTCACTGAGGTGCGAATGGGTACGAAATTTGTTTCAGGAGAATTTAGCTTGTTGCACACAAATTTCTGCCATTTATATCTGCAAGATCTGTTTCCCTCTTTCCAACTAGCGAGGCATATTAGAAAAAGAGTGAATAGTAACTTGTGTAAGTTTTGATGTAACGGTAGTATAGAGTACCTATAATATTCGCCGATTATATACTCAAAACTTGTAAATAACGCCATGTCACCGTATGGAGAAAGTGCTAACCAAATTGTAATATCGACCAAGACCTTTTTCTGTGAATTATGTAAGTTTCTTAAAGTCCATGTCATGCTTGAAAGATTTTAATCAACCTTGCATTTGTGGTCGTTAAACTCAAAGGGGATATTCAAACGACAATCGACAACTAACTTCGAATAAACTAAGATTCACTTTATTGGGATATAATCAATTACCCTTCATTAAGTGGTGTATATGTTCCTGACGTATTGTCATTTTCGGCATAAGAGGTTTGATGACTATTTCTCGATTTTCATGTCATCCTCTTTACACCGTACGTGATAATACACTAATTACACGATATAACTGAGCAATGATATTTTAGAGCTTCATCTCCACAATTTCATGTGTAAATCTTAAGAATTGTAGATATATTTTTTTTTAATGAAAATTTTTCAACAAATTAGGTTTCGTGGTCTAGTCGGTTATGGCATCTGCTTAACACGCAGAACGTCCCCAGTTCGATCCTGGGCGAAATCAATTTTTTTTTTCGAAAACGTTATAATTTACGTTAATTTACAAAGGGCATTCCTTTCATACTAAGCAATGTTTACTTCCAATCTCTTGAGACATCTTCGAAACTAGTTGAAAAGAGACAAATCCGCTTAATAACTAATAGTTACAAGAATGGCCAATCAAACTCTTGCCAAGCGATACAAGCTTTACAATCCTGTAACAAAAACATACTTTTAGCGGTTCCGACGGTATTCTTCTTTTTCTCCATATATTTTGCTTATGTTGGCTACTTTAAAATAATTACCGCTTCCCCCACCAGAAACTAAACATGAGCTAAAGGCGCAAAACTTAAAAAATTACATAGCCAAGACTGTTTTCAAGAAAAAAATATCAGACCACATTTGATAAAGTACATACCTCTGTTAACTCCCGTAATACACCCATATTCTTGTACTTTCTACAATCTATCACTCAAACTTCTCTATTATCCAACATCTGCTGTTGCGTAGTAAAGTAGGCCGTAAACGCTCAAAACTGTTATCTTTAGGTTACCCTTATGTTTGAATCGTTTATCTCACATTGGCGGTGTTTTCCCCTCTCCTGTGGGCTCCAAAATCTTGGCCGTGGGAAGCTTCAGCGAGGGATTGTAGATGTAGTTTCAACACGTCGGCTGATTTATCCCGATTTTGTTAGTAGAAAAGGTTCTACTTCATTCTTGCTTGAGACGTCGTCCCATCAAATTTCTAACATAGTCTTTTTTCAAGGAAGGATATTTTTCAAAGCAGGACTGCAATTAGTCTTTTCCTTTTCTTTACTCCCCTTCCATCATAACTGTTAGTGAATAACCACTTATATAGCATAACACAATGGATCAAGAAACAATAGACACTGACTACGACGTGATTGTCTTAGGTACCGGTATTACCGAATGTATCTTATCTGGTTTACTCTCTGTAGATGGAAAAAAGGTATTACATATTGACAAGCAAGACCATTATGGTGGCGAAGCTGCTTCTGTGACCTTATCTCAATTGTATGAAAAATTTAAACAAAATCCGATCAGTAAAGAGGAACGGGAGTCCAAGTTTGGTAAAGATAGAGATTGGAATGTCGACTTAATTCCTAAATTCCTGATGGCCAATGGTGAGCTGACAAATATTTTAATACATACCGATGTGACCAGATATGTCGATTTCAAGCAAGTTTCTGGCTCCTACGTTTTTAAGCAAGGCAAAATTTACAAAGTGCCAGCTAATGAAATAGAAGCCATTTCATCGCCATTGATGGGTATTTTTGAAAAACGTAGAATGAAGAAATTTTTAGAATGGATTAGCTCTTACAAAGAAGATGACTTGTCCACTCATCAAGGATTAGACTTAGACAAGAATACCATGGATGAAGTGTATTATAAATTTGGGTTAGGCAATTCTACCAAAGAATTCATCGGTCATGCAATGGCTTTATGGACCAATGATGACTACTTACAACAACCTGCTAGGCCATCGTTTGAGAGGATTTTGTTATATTGCCAAAGTGTTGCCCGTTACGGTAAATCACCTTATTTGTATCCTATGTATGGGTTAGGCGAACTTCCACAAGGATTTGCTCGTTTGTCGGCTATTTACGGTGGTACTTACATGCTAGACACTCCAATTGATGAAGTATTGTATAAAAAAGACACAGGAAAATTTGAAGGGGTCAAGACTAAGCTGGGAACTTTCAAGGCCCCATTGGTTATTGCTGATCCAACTTATTTTCCCGAAAAATGTAAATCTACTGGTCAAAGAGTTATTAGAGCCATCTGTATTCTTAACCATCCAGTTCCGAACACCAGTAACGCGGATTCTTTACAAATTATTATCCCACAAAGCCAACTGGGAAGGAAAAGCGATATATACGTTGCGATTGTTTCAGATGCGCATAACGTTTGCTCCAAGGGTCACTATTTAGCAATTATTTCTACAATCATTGAAACTGATAAACCACATATAGAATTAGAGCCTGCTTTCAAACTTCTGGGACCAATCGAAGAAAAATTCATGGGAATTGCCGAATTATTTGAACCAAGAGAAGACGGCTCTAAGGATAACATTTACTTATCCAGATCATACGACGCATCCTCTCATTTCGAATCCATGACTGACGATGTTAAAGATATTTACTTCAGAGTAACAGGCCACCCATTAGTTCTAAAACAAAGACAAGAACAAGAAAAGCAGTAAATTCATACCTTTACGACTAAAGCAGCAATTGGAGGGTAAACTTATTTTTTCCGATAATGTTCTTGGCAAATGAGTTACCAATAAATGACATGAATTACAGAAAACAAGAAAATATTTGCCAAAAAAAAACCAATACAAAAATATAGGGGAAAAGATTATCCTTTATTCCTTTCTCATTCCACTTTTTTTTTTTGTTATATGCGTATTCTGATTGATTCATAACTAAGTATCTTTCCTTTTCTTTTCTTTCAATTTCTTTTTTCCATATATAAATACATAAATTTACATACCTTATGTAGTATAATATATGGAAGAATGCTACTGAACACATCAGTACACATGCTATGTACTTACAATCTTAGTAAGGTAGATGTAGGTCTAATGCTTCGATGATCCCTTCATTATTTCTTGGGTATAACTGTCAGTCTCGCACCGCAGTGTGCCCTTGTGTGGCCAGCCTCGTGACAAAATGAACATTTTATCTTATTTTTTTTCTTTTTACTACTCTTTTTGCTGGTTACTCCCTGAATAGTGCTCGTAGTTTTATCTGCCTCTTCCTTGGCTTTAATCGGTATCAGGGCATATTTTTGATCGTCTTTTTCCATGATCTCTATTCCATTCCGCAGTACCATGTCAAGAACACTAGTATTCATCATACTTCCCACAGTGCTTTCATGCAATCCCAGTAGTAGGTTAATGAATTTCTCTAATTCTTTCAACTTATGCTCGTACTCAACTTGTAATTGTGATCCATCTTTTTGCTTTGAAATGATCAACTTAGCCAGGACATCCATAGCTTGTGACAATCTGACTATATCATTTTCAGTCTTATTTGATGATTCACACATTCCTTGTTATAACAACCCTCGGTATTCTTTTAACAAACTTACGATGACTATATTGTATTAGTGTCAACCTCATCGCCAGGAACTTTTCATTGAAAATCTTCTGACAAATTTTCTGTGTAAAGGAAAGAAAATGGAGTATAAAATCGAAAGTTTATTCCAATTGTGCTAGGCTGTAATGGCTTTCTGGTGGGATGGGATACGTTGAGAATTCTGGCCGAGGAACAAATCCTTCCTCGCGGCTAGACACGGATTGCACGCCCTTTGGGCAAGGGATAGTTCTCTATTCCGCACCGTGCCCTGTTGTGGCAACCGTCTTTCCTCCGTCGTAAATTTGTCCTGGGCAGAGCTGTCTGCCCGGAGGCGGGAGAGTCCGTTCTGAAGTGTCCCGGCTGTAATAAATCGATCTTTGCGGGCAGCCCGTTGGCAGGAGGCGTGAGGAATCCGTCTCTCTGTCTGGTGCGGCAAGGTAGTTCTGGGTCCTTAGGGGCTCCACCTTCACCGCTGTTAGGGGAGTTTTATCCAGCGTCAGCAAAGGTGACCCGTGATGGAGGCGGCCGGGATAGCACATATCAGTCGGATAATTGTGCAAGTTGATCGCTTCGGCGGTTTAATTTGGCGGTGCCATCAGGATTTACTCGCACATTGTGGCCGTTCCCTCGGGGATGGAGTGTGTCCTGAACCATATTTTTTAACATTTTTTTGAACTAATTAACCGTCCCAATGGGGGATGTTGGAAGAGTAAGTTGATGTAATGTCCTATTCTTGTTCTTTTCGAATATAAATGACGATTGGAAGGTGCATGTCAATGTTTATCATCATGTTCTTGTTGTAGGTAGTCCTTACCTTGGTTGTAGAGTGAGTAGCGACAGGCGGCAGCGGAATATAAGAAGGATAAAATGAGAATACTTAGAACGTGTTGAAAGAAGAATAAACGATCATCCATCGACTAATACTGCTGCTACTAGTGTGCTGTCATACTACTAATATATTATCATATACAATATAAGAAGATGTCATAAACATTGAAAATAGTCATCAAATCTAATGGAAGCTGAAATTCAAGGGTTGATAATGTAATAAAATAAAGAATGACAAAGTATAAAAGGAAGAAGATAGAGTAACATTATTATGTAGAGCTATCAATTCGCTTTTTGTAGATTCCTATTTTTTCTCGAGGAGAATTGCAGCATATTCGTTCCACGTAATATTGCGGCCTTTAACAACAATGTAATTCCAACAATTATCTTAAAATTTGTCTATATTTTTAAAAAAGTATGAACAATTACCAACATGTGGTACATATTGGAGGCCCGCAAAGCTGAGTTGGCATTCATTCATTCTTTAAGTTGAACAAAAAGACAAAAAGATTTTCAAAAAAAATATGGTCTCTAGCGGGATCGAACCGCTGATCCCCGCGTTATTAGCACGGTGCCTTAACCAACTGGGCCAAGAGACCAAATTTTAATGAAATACTTTTACTGGAAAGAAGGTAACAAACCATGGAAGATGCTTTTCTACCACCCATGAAAGTCTGAGATTTTTATTAATGAAGAAACTGCTTATAGTCAATTGAACGATTTACCGGTATTCTAACGCCATTATATATATTAGTAAAAAGATGGCGTATATTGATGGACTAACAGGGTCAAATAAAATCATGAATTGACTAGTATATACTTATAAGTATATCGTTCTACACAAACTAGGAAGATGACATACATGATGAGAATTGGTTATCAAATTCCATGGATGCCGAAACGTAAAAGATTTACTAAATAGTAGGATAATTATTGATAACATACAAAACAAAAAAAAAAGAGACAATATTATTATCTAGAAGTGTCGACTTCCTTCTGTGGGTTTCCTATGTTCTCGAAGAGAGCTTCAAGTGTATTCTATAAACTAAGAATATTAGTTTAACGAAAGATCGAAGTCAGACACCTATCTAACTTTCATTAAATTATCACACAAAAATCCCACATACTCTCGTCTTGCTAAACAAATAATAAATTGAAGGTGAACGATTCTTCTTGCAGCGTCCTAGCTGTTGGGTCGTCTTAGATAAATATCTACTGTTCTGAATTGCCAAATTTTCCTTCTATTGTATCCATTCGATGCTGGACGGCCAGTTCTACCGTTATTGCCCAAAAGGAAGGAACGTCGCGATACTTCAACACATTAAATACTTGTTGATTTTCGAACCAAAACTCTGAAGCAACACTTTCGTATATGGATGGCCCTTCAGAGAAACCAATAGGTATGTAAAGAATTGCTACGTGGTGACTCAAAGTGAATTATAGTAAAGTTATAAAAGCGCTACATTGTAGAAAATTGAGAACCACATTTTGACATACACGAATAACAGTATTTTTGTCCTGGCGCTGTAAAGTATTTTAAGTTATGATGATGAATTAACTATTTTCAGCCAATGAAACGTCCATAATCTGTTCTGAATTTAGGTGCATTGATATAGCCGGTCAATCTTCCCTTGTGAAATCACCCAAAATGCTGGGATTATCATTCTCAACAATTTTGATTTGTGCCAACCACTTCGATAAATCATCTTCCAGCTCAGTATCATCTTTTTCTGTAGTCCCACTGTCAGGATTTAATCCTAACTTTTTGAGACCGGATATCAATGATTTAATGTCTTCTTCGGATGCCTTTTCTCTTAGCAACTCTTCAAACAAAGTCACTTTGAAATCTATATCGTGTTTGTCCTGTTCAGGATCTTCAAATAGGTGAACCCCTGTTCTTGCAAATAAAGCTTCATCAGATAGTTGCACTTGATAAAATTGGGAACATCTAAAATGGAACTTACTGCAATAGTGCGACAAATATGCATACGGATTGTTTTCTAATAAAAATTTCTTAGCAGTATCATTCATTGAAAATGGATCACGTATTCTTTCTGGCGATTTACCGCAAAGAGGATATCCGCATCTTTTGTTTAGATTCCTCTCATCTACTAGGTCTTGATACATATCCGGTGTGAGAAATCGGCCCAAATATTTCAATGTTTTCTCATCCTTGCATTCTGAATCACATAATAGGCCTATAATCTCTAAAGTTATAACTTCTGCTTCATGCATGGAAAGTTGCCTGTGCTTTTGGAAAGGGATTAACGCCGTTTCCTTAATATCTTCAATCGTCGCCATTTCTTATTCTTGTTAACTTCGTCCTAATTTTTCAAACTAAGATGCCGATGTATAGATATTTTAGACTGGGAATGTTTATGAATTGTTCAATTCGCTCCTCAATGTGTCTCTTTCTTCACTTTTCCATTGCTTTTGACCACTTCTGGATGCCAGCTGATTTTGTATTGTAGTATTCCTATTTCGGACAAAAATATCGGAAAGAGATGAAATAAGAAAATTAGTTACTTTTAATATCACGATGCTGTCTCTGAATCGACCTGATCGATCTATAAGGTGTATATATTATTCTACCGAGTAATCCAAAAAAAAAGCAGCACTCCCATGCAACACAAGGATACGGCAGTAGCGAAGGACACAGCTAAAAAACGTTTACTGAGAAGAAATAGTGCGCCGTCAGCTATACATATAATTTCACGATTAGACAAAAAGTGGTCCTTCCTATGGAATACTATAGATAGACACAATATTGTTGAAGAGCAAGATGAAAGTAGCGCTGCAAAAAGCGAAGAAGAACATGAGGATGATTATGAATTGGAACAATTACTCAACATGATAAGAATACCAATGTTCCTGGAAAAGTTCATGCTCTTTGCACTTTTAACAAGCTTGGACTGTTTTTTGTATTACTTTACTGTATTACCGATACGACTGATAAAGGGATATGTAAAGCAATTCAAGAGTTATCGTCAGCATTATCGCCTGCAACAACGGTCTGGGCATAAGAATAAAATACCCTTTCGATATAGAATAACTTCAAGAGAATATAAAGAGAGATGTATGATTTTTATCATCGTGATTTCATCCATTTTGTTGAGCAAACTAGACACCTCAAAACTATATCACAGGATAAAACGGCAAAGTACGATGAAATTGTACATGCTATTCAGTGTACTGGAAATGGCGGACAAAATGTTGGCAAGTTTGGGCCAGAGCTTATTAACGGTTATGCTTTCTAGGAAAAACTCGGAACGGATATTACTGCATAAATGTTTGTTAGTGTCAATGAGCTTGACATATGTGACTATACACGGCTATGTATTGGTTTACCAGGCCATTTCATTAAACATAGCCGTGAATTCGTATTCCAATGCCTTGCTAACTTTATTACTATCCATGCAATTTGCAGAAATCAAATCATCGGTTTTAAAGAAATTTGATAAGGAGGGATTTTTCCAAATAACCATTGCAGACGTAGTGGAAAGATTTAAGTTGACCTTATTATTGTCAATAACTGGCCTTAGGAACCTCCAGTCGTGGTCATCTTCATTATCGAACACAAGCATCAATTTCTGGAGTCCACGTTCCACATTATCAATCGTCATTAACATACTTTGTGGGCCGATGGTAAGCGTGGTAGGGAGTGAAGTGTTAGTGGATTGGGCAAAGCATGCTTACATCACAAAATTCAATCGGATCCGCCCACAGATATATGATAAGTTCTATTATATAATATACAAGGATTATTCTACGAGAACGCACAAATTAGAAGATAGATTGGGATTGCCTTTACCTGCATTCGTTGTCCTTTTTATTGTAATGGTGAGGCCAACACTTTTTAAATCATCGGAACCTTCTTACCTTCCTTCGCTATTTAGGATCCTCTTCATGGGGGCATCCGTGTTTTTACTAGCATTGTTGGCAAAATTTACACTAGATCTTATTTTAATCAAATGGAGCAAACGGATAGAGCAACGGTTCAGAGACCAAGCTTTCAATACCGTTGTAACTGAAGAAGAATACGTCCCAGGTTTACTCTCGGGCGGTATGGGTAAAGTCGACGTGTCTACAAGAATTGCATTACATTCTGATTACAATAAAGAGAATCGTATAGAGACCGAAAGTGTATCGCCAATGCGGAAAAGAAAAACTACTTTAACTGCTGAATGTACTCCTCCTAGCCTAAATGATATTAGAAGACAGAAAGATTCCAAGAATCCACGATCGCTTGAAAATGTCGCTCGCTATAAAATGGTTTCTAAAAGAATATGGTAATCTAAGATCCGCATTTATCGCGGCTTACGGCTTTCGGATATTTCGTATATTGCAAGGAGCAAAAAAGAAACCCTGCTTACTAAAAAGCTATTGTTTTGCAGTTTATAAGTTCTTGCCTTTTGAATTATTGATCTTTCCTTTATCGTTTATTTAGTTTCCTATTGTAACTTGGAACTGTATTATATAATAGTGCACAGCACTGAAGTTGTAACTACTGTACGTCATGCTTTTCAGAAACATAGAAGTGGGCAGGCAGGCAGCTAAGCTATTAACGAGAACCTCGAGTCGTTTGGCCTGGCAAAGTATTGGGGCCTCAAGGAATATTTCTACCATCAGACAACAAATCAGAAAGACTCAACTATATAATTTTAAGAAAACTGTGAGCATCCGTCCATTTTCTCTCTCCTCCCCTGTTTTTAAACCACATGTTGCTTCAGAATCAAACCCTATAGAATCACGTTTGAAGACCTCGAAGAATGTTGCTTACTGGTTAATAGGTACATCCGGTTTGGTATTTGGTATTGTTGTTCTTGGTGGGTTGACTAGACTAACAGAATCGGGGCTGAGTATTACCGAATGGAAACCTGTCACAGGTACTTTGCCCCCTATGAACCAGAAGGAATGGGAAGAAGAATTTATCAAGTATAAGGAATCACCAGAATTTAAATTGTTGAATTCTCACATTGATTTAGACGAGTTCAAGTTTATATTTTTTATGGAGTGGATTCATAGATTGTGGGGTCGTGCTATCGGCGCTGTTTTTATATTACCTGCAGTTTATTTCGCTGTATCTAAAAAAACTTCAGGCCATGTCAATAAGAGGTTGTTTGGTCTCGCAGGTTTATTAGGATTACAAGGATTTGTTGGTTGGTGGATGGTGAAGTCTGGTCTTGATCAAGAGCAACTAGACGCAAGAAAATCAAAGCCTACCGTTTCTCAATATAGACTTACTACGCATTTGGGTACCGCCTTCTTTTTATACATGGGTATGCTCTGGACTGGTTTGGAAATATTGAGAGAATGTAAATGGATTAAGAACCCTGTTCAAGCCATTAGTCTCTTCAAAAAATTAGATAATCCCGCAATTGGCCCAATGAGAAAGATTTCTTTAGCTTTGTTAGCGGTGTCTTTCCTTACCGCTATGAGTGGCGGTATGGTTGCCGGTTTGGATGCTGGTTGGGTCTATAACACCTGGCCAAAAATGGGTGAACGATGGTTCCCTAGTTCTCGTGAATTAATGGACGAAAACTTCTGTAGAAGAGAGGACAAGAAAGATCTGTGGTGGAGGAATTTGCTAGAAAACCCGGTTACAGTTCAGTTGGTCCATAGGACATGTGCGTACGTTGCGTTTACATCAGTACTAGCTGCTCATATGTACGCTATCAAAAAGAAGGCCGTAATTCCAAGGAACGCGATGACCTCTTTGCATGTTATGATGGGCGTCGTTACTTTACAAGCAACACTTGGTATTTTAACTATATTGTACCTAGTCCCAATATCGTTAGCTTCTATCCATCAAGCTGGTGCTTTGGCGTTGCTAACAAGTTCTTTGGTGTTTGCCTCTCAATTAAGGAAGCCAAGAGCTCCGATGAGAAACGTAATCATTACCTTGCCACATTCAAGCAAAGTAACTAGCGGTAAAATTTTAAGTGAAGCGTCGAAGTTAGCCTCGAAACCATTATAATGGATAAAGGTATTCTTATGAGAATTGACAGTATACTCGCTTTTCCGCTTTGTCGCTCCAATGGTTGGATTGTATGTGTGAGGCTTTTTCTTATTATATGTTGGTATCCCTACGAGAAGCTGTAAATATGAATTTCTTTAGTAGGCATCACACACAACAATAGGGTGTATTTATTTTTATTTTTTTTTTTCTTATATAAATGTCAGTAATACATGATATCTTTAAGTTAGGATTTCACGAAATTTTCTTCTGCCTTCATCATGGCATCTGTATTTGTGCTCGCGAGCCTCCAAAGTATGAACATAAACACAGACCTATACGGAGAAAATGTTTCAGAGCATTTTTCCATTATGTCGTCGTCATATATTTTCCAGTTGTATTTCTTATGCTTAATCTTACTCTTTTTAACTACTTTTCTTTCACGCATTAATTCTTTTTCCAATTCTGGCTTATCTGAAAGGTATTTTGAAAAACCCCTAGCAATACCTAGATCTTCAGGAGCAAATACATCCATTCTTTTCAATCCGGAGATCAAGAACATTTTGGCACTCCATGGGCCTATACCTTTTACATTCGTAACTAAACTTTCAATCACTTCCTCATCATTATCTTTTTGACCGAAGAGCTTTTCGATATCCTTATATTTTTCAGTAAAATAGACAGCAAGAGACTCTAGATATATCATTTTCCTTTTACTCAATCCACATTTTGCGATTTCTGCACATTTTGCTGGGTCTTTGAAGTCTTCGAAAAGGACTTTGTAATCAGGAAATGCACCGCCATAAAGACTGACAACCCTTGCCTTGATGCTTTCAGCTGCTTGGCCACTGATCTGTTGAGACAAAATTGTGCTTGCAAGCCTAATAAAATAATCTTCGAGTGTATTAGGGACTTGAGTCTCCTTCAAGTACAACGTAAATTCATTATTCTTAAGTATGGGAAAAAGTGATGGATCTTTCTCTAAAATGTGTTCGCAAGCCATATTGAACTTTTCTTCATGTCTAGCAATATATTTCTCAGGAAGAGCAACCTCTAGAGGTCGAGACCCTAATTCTTTTGCTATTTCCTTAACAGCGTCTGCTTTTATTAACTCATCATACTCCCTTTTTAGTTTCATTGAGACCAATCCCTCTCTAGCTTCTCTTGATTCTCAGTAAAAAATTAAAAAGGAAAAGTACCACTTCCATCGTCATATCAGAGGGCAGTGGCCAATTCTCATTGATTCATAGATAACTTAAACTTTATGTAAGAATTCCCGTCGCCACCCCGCCCTGTAAATTCATCGCCACCGAAAAGATAATAATACCAAAATGATATATAAAGTAGGTCGAATAAGAAAGTATACTTAACGTAGTTAACAAAGTACATACCAAACATAACAGCAAAAATATACGTAAAGATGGATTTAACAATTTCAAACGAACTTACTGGCGAGATATACGGCCCAATTGAAGTCAGTGAAGATATGGCTTTAACTGATCTAATAGCATTACTGCAGGCCGATTGCGGGTTTGACAAAACAAAACACGACTTATATTACAATATGGACATTCTAGACTCAAACAGAACTCAGTCTTTAAAAGAACTAGGGCTCAAAACCGATGACTTATTATTGATTAGGGGTAAGATTTCCAATTCCATTCAAACAGATGCTGCTACTTTGTCCGACGAAGCGTTCATAGAGCAATTTAGACAAGAGCTACTTAATAATCAAATGCTTAGATCACAACTCATTTTGCAAATCCCTGGATTGAATGATTTAGTAAATGACCCACTGTTGTTTAGGGAAAGATTGGGCCCGCTCATATTACAAAGACGTTATGGTGGCTATAACACCGCCATGAATCCTTTTGGCATCCCCCAAGATGAATATACTAGACTAATGGCCAACCCCGATGATCCTGACAACAAGAAGAGGATTGCAGAGCTTTTAGACCAACAAGCTATCGATGAACAGTTGCGCAATGCTATCGAATATACACCTGAAATGTTTACCCAGGTCCCTATGCTTTACATTAATATCGAAATAAATAACTACCCCGTAAAGGCATTTGTAGATACAGGGGCTCAAACAACGATTATGTCCACCAGGTTAGCGAAGAAAACTGGCCTGTCGAGAATGATTGACAAGAGATTTATTGGAGAAGCTCGTGGCGTAGGAACCGGCAAAATTATTGGGAGAATTCACCAAGCCCAAGTCAAAATAGAAACACAATATATTCCATGCAGTTTTACCGTCTTAGATACTGACATCGATGTTTTGATAGGACTAGACATGCTGAAAAGGCATTTGGCTTGTGTGGACTTAAAGGAAAACGTTCTTAGGATAGCAGAAGTGGAGACAAGCTTTTTGAGTGAAGCGGAAATCCCAAAAAGTTTTCAAGAAGGACTTCCAGCACCAACGTCAGTTACAACTTCGTCTGATAAGCCCCTAACACCCACCAAGACTAGTTCAACTCTACCACCACAACCGGGGGCTGTTCCTGCGCTTGCTCCAAGGACTGGTATGGGGCCAACACCTACGGGAAGAAGTACAGCCGGTGCTACAACGGCAACCGGGAGAACGTTTCCCGAACAAACGATTAAACAGCTTATGGATCTAGGTTTCCCTAGGGATGCTGTGGTAAAGGCTCTTAAACAGACTAACGGAAATGCAGAATTTGCTGCATCCCTCCTTTTCCAATGAGCAACCACTGATATTGTGATCGGCCTCTACGTATGTAGCCCATAACACAAATAGATAAGTATAAGGATGTACATACTTTCATTGTTTCGTCAATTGTTGTTTGTATTGTATATGATTGTACTTCTGTTAAGTATATAATATGCAGATTGTATTTGTGCCTCAATGTGCGCCATTCATGTGTTGCAAACCGGTAATTTGATTCAAAAAATTCTTTCGTAAAATAAAACATATGCACTGGGTGTGATAAATTCAGTACTAAACGTTATAGGACGATAAAGCGAGTCATCGAAAAAATACCAACCTTTTTTTGGTCCCTTATAAACGTATGAAGTATAGTGTCCCCCATACAAACTCCCCGAATGACATGCAACCCCATACAGTCTGTATCTAAATGGTGGTACTTGGCCCCTGGTAGGAATGTCCTCATTAACAATAGCTTCATGATTAAAATCTCTCGCCCAATATGGTGTAAGATCTAAGAAGTAAGGATATTGGACAAACACATTATTCTTATTCATTTGATTGTCAAATCGTTTCAAATTAATAATTAGTTTCTTAGGCAATCTAGTAATCTTCAGTTGTTTAGTGGAAGGCTGCTTTTTTAAGCATTTAGGACATGACCATTGTTCATCGACACCTAACCTTTCGCATTTGGTGAATTCCCGGAAACAGTCTAATATGTTACAAGTTTTAACGCGTGGGACAGGAACAGAAAGAACAGAGAATGTTTGGTAAGTTGTGGAGGTATGTTCACAAACTTGACATTGTAGCCTAGATGCGTACTGTCCTTGGAAAAGGTCAATTATCGCACTGAAGTCGGTAAGCAAAAATCTTTCCCACTCGAGAGCACTAGCTTTGCGTATGGACATTTTTTCTCTCATTCGTTCTTCCTCATCTGATAACTGTTTAAGATGCTTTTTGCTGCCGTTTTGGTTCAAATCCTCGTGCAAGCCATCAAGCAAAAATTGACAAAATTCTTGACAATCTTGCTGCATTGAATCACTATACATGGGGTTGATATGGCCGCAAATTTTTTTAAACTGAATAGTCTGAACTGGTATCGTTCTTACGTTAGGAGGTGTGAATGCACCGTGTCTGTGCATATTATTGACCAAGATGGCGAAATTTTTAGCTAGCAACCCCTTAGAACCTCTTGAACTATCAAAATTAATAAAATTCAGATATGTGTTATCCAAAAACATTCGAACCAAATCGTGTGTTCCCACCAAACATTGAAGTATACAGTTCATATAACAACAGTTACCTATATTTTCCAATCCTACTATAAGATCTAGATCAAGCACTTGTGAGTTGTTTAGGATGGTCTGCCTCGACGAAGACAAGTTCTGTTGTGGTAAAGGCGGAATACGTGGCGAGAATACATTCGATGCAGGGGGCAAATAGGCATGGGCTTGTGCAGCGCGGATATCTGGCGATATTCTTTCCACAGTGTTTGCTTTATTTTGAATGGTCGAGGGTGTATTGAGTTTTGAGAGAGTGGTTGGTGGATGTGGACTAAATTTTTGAACGGTGGGAGAATTTCTGTTGGGGCTTGGTTGCGGTATAATGGGCAAATCTGAATAGTATAAGGGTAATTGAGGCCTTTGCACCGTTGTTAGCAAAGGCTGCGTATTCATGGATACCATCGGCATACTCTTATCTTTATTTGGAGATAGAGATTTCTGATTGAACAAGCCTGTTGGGACTTGCGGACTACCAAAAGCTGGCGTTGAAGACGAGGATGTAAGATGCGCTGTTTCACTGACAGATGATTGATACGCCCCACCTAATTTAACCCAGTTTGAGAACCCATTTTCCAAAATGAGTATTTTCGTCCCACTCAGCGGTTTAATTACTGAATTTTGGGAAAGAATCTTCGCAAGGATGCGAGTTTGCCTTTGCTGGAAATTATTATGCAATTGAGTGTCAGTATATAAAATAATGAACTTGAACTTGTCTCGATTTGAAAAGAGAGTGATATCTGAGTGCGGCGAAGTGATCAAAGAGACACTTTCAATTTGTTGGTCTGTAAAAGAATCCTTAAATGAGGCAGGATCGATGCATATAATGTTTTTGCATTTGATATGGGCCCTAACGAATTCAGACCTGGGCCGTACATCGATAAGCAAGAGAGCGTCACCATGAAAATGCAACATTGAACTTAATTTTCCAGGCTCTATAGTTTGCAACTGTATAAATTTAGGGTAATTTTCAATGACATTTCGAATCCGCTCAATATTTGGGTCATTATGCAAAAGCTGGATTCTCTCCCCGTACAAATTTCTAACATTCTGGTCCTTGTTGCTCGAAAATTCCTTTAGTCTTGGTAGAGTATCCTCCAAGAGCGTATATACGATCATGTAATATAAAAAAGCTGTTTCATTCAATCGGAGAAACCCCTTTGACAACCGGTTTGCATCTTGTTTAGGGGCCTGCATGGTTATATCCTGGCATGCGTCCACATAACTAGACCATATTTCTGCGCATTCTTGGAGCAAAGGCAGACACTCTTGTGGCACGTCGTCATCATCAAGAAACTTCTGAACTAAATGCCTAAGCCTGCCGAACCGCTCTTTAGCAGATTCGACAACCTCACTTAAGGCTTGTTCTGAGCCCATTACGCTTGTGCCTATTTGTGTAGAGAGATAATAAAGAAAGGACTCCACATACGTTGGAGAATACCTAGCAACTAAATATAGCTGGTGTTTACTTGATGTGTTGAAGTGAGGCGCAAGGAAAAAAAGAAAAAAAATCAATGCCCGGTAGATCAATTGGACCAGGGGTTCTTGTTTTGCGACGCCGTACAGACAAGGCCAACTTTATAAAAACGATATTAGAAATTATTGTATATATGTATATAAATGTAGTATTTTTATCAACAGAAAATAGGTGGAAAACTCCCACCCTGTGCTAGACTTCATTCAAAGAGAGTCGGCTTTAACGTGGAGGACTTCCTTGTCTGTGGCGACGTTTTGAGACGAGGAATGACTGGTAGTTTGCTCGGGAAGTTCGTAGTTCTCTTGCACATTGATCTCACCATCTTCATTGAAGTTGATATTCTCCATCTTGGCAAACAATTGTCTCTTTTGCTCTTCCGTCAACTCCTGCTTTTTCTTGTTCTTGATCCAGTATCCTGGGTTCAAGTGTTTCAATTGTAAGTTTTTGGTGAAAGGCAAGTGACCACGCCTTTCTTCGAATATCATTAAACTCAACACAATGATAAGAACCAACCAATAGATGTTGTAACAAAGCATGGATGACAAGTAGCCGGTGTTCTGCCATCCAAGCAAAGCGTTGAAGATATCCCACCCATTGTCCAGTTCTGGGTTGCAACAATTGACATGGTAAACGGCCTTTCTGATGTTATAAGACCCATTACCATCACCGCCTTCGGAAGCATCACCACCACTGGCAAGGTTGAATCTGTAATTTTCAAAGTACCACGCACCACGGGAGAAAAGACCGGCGGAGATCAGGTACAAGATCGAAGTAGACAAAATCAAGAAAATCTGCAGCGAGGATTTCGAAGCACCATAGTACAACAAATACCCAACAAGACCACCACATATCAAACCAACCACAACGGGCAATGGGTAAGCAGAGGCGTGCGAGCCCTGTGTGGTAATACCTGCACCGGCAACGAACACAACAGCTTCCAAACCTTCTCTCAAGACAGTAATAAACGGCAAAAGGAACATAGCATATCTTCTACTCAAGAACCCAATCTTGAAATAGTCTCTCTTACGGTGAGGAATCTCCACCAACGACCGCGCAATCTTCACTCTCCACTTACTCTGCATCTTATTCATTCTCAACATAGGAATACCCATCATCGAGATCATTATCGTCGCAATCATACAAAAGATACCTTCCCACAAGTCTTCCGCGCTTCCGAAAATATCCTTCTGCAGCGAATAGTACGCACCGATGAAACCTGCACCGATGGCCAGACAAATGATGAACCCGAGTAACACACCGACCCAAACCTGAATCCTTAATTTACGGTACAGCGCCCGGTCATGTTCCCCGATTGCCTGTTTCAAAAACGATAGCAGCACGGAAATAACAATCACTGCTTCCAAGCACTCTCTGAACACAACGAAGAAAACGGCCACGTTAAACACTTTGTTAGGCATGGCGGGAAGTATATGTGTGATGACCTGCTGAGAGAAGATTTCGACAACGTACAATCCGTCGTGTTATGTATTTTTTTGCTCACATTGAGCATTTTATATAACTAAAAGCTCAAGGTCGAACTACAGCCCATCGCTTCCACCGCTTCCACCGCTTTCACCGGGCCTTGCAACACCAACTTAGAAATCGGGTGCATTCATCTACGCTGTGCAGAGAATGAAATGCGCACCTTCTTACTGCTGCGACGGTGCTCGGCACGGCTTACGCGGGCGGGGGAAGGAAATAGCGGCCTGGCGTGAGTCGGCAGTCAGCGGCGGGCTCACTGTACTCGCTCGTTTAATGCACCAGCAGTATTCGCGCACTTAATAATAGTATTTCTGCACCCTGGCCTGGAAAGAATGCTCGATGCGCCCTGGTTGATTGGCGCAGAGCGTGTGTCAGTGCCGGACCCGATTTCTTTTTTTCTACACGTTGGTCTGATGTCTCAGGAGTTAGTAGTGACCGTAGTCAAGAAAAAACAGGACGAAGAATTGTTGAGAACGTATACGTATATTGTATTCTTCTTTTTTTTCTTTGCTGCCCTTTTATTATCTATTTCATTTTTTAACCAGAGGCAATCGTAAGAGAGAGATAATATAGCCCTTTTTGGTCTTTTTTGGCACCTTCAGCCGGACCCTGCTCTTTTATTACCCGGATGCTCGGGTTTTGTCTTTGCATCCGGGTAGCAAAACAGAATACTTGCTTTCTTATTGAAGTAGAAAAAATACAGAGAAAGCGAAAAAGGCTTCCTTGGCGGATAGATGGTCTCACAACAAGCATAGCGTATACACGTGCACTCACAAGCATACACAGAAGCGCGCAAAATGAGTCTACCGGAGATTTTGCCTTTGGAAGTCATAGATAAAACAATTAACCAGAAAGTGTTGATTGTGCTGCAGTCGAACCGCGAGTTCGAGGGCACGTTAGTTGGTTTCGACGACTTCGTCAACGTTATACTGGAAGACGCTGTCGAGTGGCTTATCGATCCTGAGGACGAGAGCAGAAATGAGAAAGTTATGCAGCACCATGGCAGAATGCTTTTAAGCGGCAACAATATTGCCATCCTTGTGCCAGGCGGCAAAAAGACCCCTACGGAGGCGTTGTAAAAAGGCAAAAATTAACGCGAATTTGTATAGTGCATCTAAAAAAAATAATTAAGTATAAAAATAGATAAAGGAAATCAAGTGTTTCTTTTTTTTTTTTTGGTTTATTGTTTGACACTGGTGATTTGCTTAACCAGCGCCTCCAGCTTCGCGTTCGTGAGAGCGACGTCTTTTCCCCGCATCGCCACCGTACAATTCATTAAATGCCATATTCCGATCACGTATTGGACCTTGCGCATGCCGCCCTGCTGGCGGCACATATCGAAACACTTTGCTGAAATCGCATAGATCTCGCCCAGATCGTGTTCGAGCATTCGACCGCCTAAGTAGTTTACCAGTATTTGCAGCAACAGAGCCTTCTTCAATTTGAAGCGGTTGTCCGCAACGGCTTCTCCGGCAACGAACTTGTTGCTAGAGTAGAACTCGCGGAGCTTCGACACGTACTCGGCGCGCTGCTTGTCACTACATGGCAGCGGGTTCCAACTGAACGGCTCGAAATGGCTGAAAAGCCATAGGATCGTTACTGTGCACTCCCATATGGGGTTGAACTGCAGATCCGTTTCTTGTAGCAATTTCTCCACCTGAAGCCACACCTTGTTGCATTGCTCTACGAGTTCGCCCTGTTTGTCCCCCGAACATCGGCTCACTCTTGCCGCCTGCACTGTGTAGCAATTCAGAAGCGATATCATCTTCACCTCGCTGGATGTACCGCCAGATTGTGCAAGCCGCGTGTACTCTTCTACGGCCCCGCCGCCTTCAAACTGAACCTTCATGGCTTGCAGCAGCCTCACGTAGCCTGGAGAGGGCCCTAACTTAGGTGACTCGGTCGTCACTACGGCCCCCTTCAAGAGTGTTTGTTCCCACACTTTGTAAAACTCACAGAATTCAAGAATGCTCTTGTATGTCTGGATTCGTGAGTCCAGCTCATTCATCGAAACACCGCCAGCGGCAATGTTCTTAATCAGTTTCTGCGTTGTAGAATAGACTTTGGGGAGGAACTTCCTGGAAAAATTGCCCTTTTCGTCATAACAGTTCACGATGTAGCTGACACTTTGCAATAATAACAGTATGTTCTTTAATTCTTTGTAGTGGAAAATCATAGGCAACTCTACTTTCAGCGCTATCCTTGGCATGATTTTGATCACACATCCCTTACCTTCATTAGTGACTAGAGATTGCTTGTTTGTGTCAAAGAAATTTTTGAATTCGTTCAAGTGGTCCGTAATATTCCCGTCTTTACAAAGCTGGATTACCATCTCTAATGCCAACTTCCATGCATATAGCTCAGGCCCCACCGTGTGCAGCTCCGTGCTTCGCAGCTCCTGCAGAGCATCCTCGGGGATTGGGAACCTCTCATTTAGCAAGTAATTCACATAACACAGATTTAGAAACCATTTCCATTGTGACTTTTCCCGACATTGCGAGAGTAGCCCATGAAAACTCGTCTTCACCCTGCGGTGCTGTTTCAGCTTAATGCAAAGCATCACGCCGACATACTGGAATACGGATGCCCAATTTTGATACAACTCATCCTGCAAATTTACCATGTACTGGACTAATTCATTGCAATTTCTTAGTGCAATCTTATAGTGGAACTTACTGTCTCTCATAAGTGGCAAGTCATGTAACAACAGAAACTCGCAACGCATGATCTCTTCTACCAAATCTGTGTCGCTCTGGTGCGTTTGTAACCGTTCTTTCAAACTGGAAATGTAAAGCTCTGCTAGGTCAAAATTATACGTCTCCTGTATCAATAACTCCACCATCTCAAACGTGACCTTACTATCCTCCAGAACTGAAAGCGTACATTTCGTTTTCAATAGCTGAAACATCTGGATAGACATGTTCATGAGGCCATAATACTGCTTCAACCCTTCCTCAGAACCGATTTTATTCGCAATTGAATATGCATGGTCTCTGTATTCCTGTGCTAAGTGGTATACTTGTGAAATACTAAGTTTGTCGCCAAGATTTTCCATGAATTTGTACTTCTTTCGAAATCGTTCAATTTCTACCAATACTGATTCCCCTCTGATAGCTGAGATGTCGGGATTCCCTTTGCTGATAGATCTAACTCATCTCTTTACGTATTTTAATTGTGAAGCCGTAAATAGTTATCTTCCAAGTTTCTCTTACGCGAGCTTTTTGGGAAAAGAAAAAAATTTGAAGATCTACATATAAAACATGGCTTCAAAGGATTACTAATGACTTTTATTACCTTGATAGGTATTCTTGATGGTAAGAGTAAACAAGGGACGTGAAAATTACAGTAGTTACTGTTTTTTTTGGACTATAAGATCGGGGGAAAGATAACACATAAGAAATAAAACGACTACTAGTTAGACTGCTCTGCGGAAGAAGCAAGGAAGTAAAGGCTGCATTTTATTTTTCTTTTCTAGTCCAACATAAACAGGTGTATCAAGAGAAACTTTTTTAATTATGGCCGATGAGGAACGTTTAAAGGAGTTTAAAGAGGCAAACAAGATAGTGTTTGATCCAAATACCAGACAAGTATGGGAAAACCAGAATCGAGATGGTACAAAACCAGCAACTACTTTCCAGAGTGAAGAGGACATAAAAAGAGCTGCCCCAGAATCTGAAAAAGACACCTCCGCCACATCAGGTATTGTTCCAACACTACAAAACATTGTGGCAACTGTGACTTTGGGGTGCAGGTTAGATCTGAAAACAGTTGCGCTACATGCCCGTAATGCAGAATATAACCCCAAGCGTTTTGCTGCTGTCATCATGCGTATTAGAGAGCCAAAAACTACAGCTTTAATTTTTGCCTCAGGGAAAATGGTTGTTACCGGTGCAAAAAGTGAGGATGACTCAAAGCTGGCCAGTAGAAAATATGCAAGAATTATCCAAAAAATCGGGTTTGCTGCTAAATTCACAGACTTCAAAATACAAAATATTGTCGGTTCGTGTGACGTTAAATTCCCTATACGTCTAGAAGGGTTAGCATTCAGTCATGGTACTTTCTCCTCCTATGAGCCAGAATTGTTTCCTGGTTTGATCTATAGAATGGTGAAGCCGAAAATTGTGTTGTTAATTTTTGTTTCAGGAAAGATTGTTCTTACTGGTGCAAAGCAAAGGGAAGAAATTTACCAAGCTTTTGAAGCTATATACCCTGTGCTAAGTGAATTTAGAAAAATGTGATGGGGAAGGAGTAGACGAAAAGAAAAAAAGGTTTTCTATTTGTTCCATTTTCTCAATTATTAATGGTCCTCAAAGAAATAAAAGAAAAGGAAGAAGAAGTAATTGTAATATCAAACGGTTTTTTATAGTATATTCTTCTTATTCTATATTTATATATCAATGTTTTATAATAAGATGTTTATTCATAGCATATCTGGTGGATCGTCTCTATTAAGCGCCAGCGAGGTGTTTTGCCTCTGCATTTTTCAGCAAAGCAAGCTCCCTTTCCAGCTTGAATCTATGTTCACGCTCATCCGACAATTCTTTTTCATACTTTCTTTGTGTACTCGTAAGCACTTTTTTAAACTCACTTGTCATTATTGAAAGTGAACGTGATCCAGAACCGCTTGTGGGGCTTCCTACAGAGGAAGGTGAACTTGGATCCCAAGTCACCGGCGAACTCGCTGGTGATGACATGCCGAAATTATGTCTGCTTGAATTCAGCTTGTTGTTGGCTTTTTCAAGTTCTTTATTTTCCTGCTCCAATTCGTGTAATTTCTTTTCAGTTTTACTCAAATTCGAGTGGTTGTTTAATAACTTATCTTGTAATTCTCTGTTAGTCCGCGTTAGCTTCTCGATATCTTGTACATATTCGGCACGGTCATTCTCGAATTGCTTAGTCAAGAAATTGTGTGCCAGTTGCAAATCACTAAATGCCGTTTCTAGTTCTTCTAATTTTTTAGAGGAGTCTTCCTCTTGAATTGCAGCGGCGTTAGGCGAAATAGGTGGTGATGACGTATTTTTTTCTAGACTGACGCAGGTATCCAAGATAGAATTTATCCCATTTTTCAAGAACTTCACAGGGTCATCTAATGGTATTGGCTTGATATCAATGCCTTTCTGAATGGAGTTTGACATCAAGAAGGACGTTAATTCTTGAAGTATTTCATTTTTATCGTCATCAGCTTTGTCAGTATGGTAAGCACCCTTGTTAAATTTATCTGTGCCACCCATATTAGTGGAAGACCTCGCTCTTTTAGAATTTGGGAAACTGTTGTTGTTTTCCTTCGTAAGCTGGTCTATCCCTGTAGTGTTAATGGATTCAAGGATCCTCAGCATCATTTCATACCAATCCGCAGACTTCGGCTGCAGCTTCAGCAACTCATTGAGTGTGGGATTTAGATCATCAGAGTTCAAGTGCTCTTTTTGAACGTAGTATAGGGCGAACTCAGACACTAGCTTTTTGTCAAGGTCTATTTCTGACTCGTCATTTTTACTTCTATACAGAAGATAGTCAAAATAGTCAATGGAAGTGTATGGTCTACTATTGTGATGCGGATGTGACGGATTTTGGGAGAGAAGGTACTGTTTCAATTCATCGTATTTCAATGGATACTCTTCGTATCGTTCTGCACTAAAAAGCAAAGGGTTCGCTCTTCTCGAGAGCTCTAGATCAAATTTATGCATATGAAACGTGATATCCACCGTTATTCTCCCTCTCGAACACAGGACTTCGATAGTATCTTTTGTAATCTGTTCAGCTCAACTACTTGTTACCATACCATCATCATCACTTTACACATACTCATCATGTGTTTATTGACGCGAGCGCGACTTGCAAGAAAAGGCATAATTGTGGCGAGGTAATGAAAAATTTTTGACGTTTCCCTCATTCATTCATACATAACATTTTGGGATTTTGGAACAAGGCGAGAGGAGAACGTCTTTGGACCACTGTAATAGTACACAATGCAAGATATTTTAAGTTCATGCTAAAAATCCAGAAGTGACGCTTCATCAACGGTGTCAATATGGACCGAATTTTAGTGTATCTTCAATTGTAACCGTGAGGAGTAGACTCTTTGAATACGGGGGAAGAAGAAATATCATATTCAAAGCTAATTCATTGAAATTAGTGTTTGTCTCATCTAGCCTTTAGTGCTTAATCTCTGGAGGAGCACATATGGGGTTAAAGCCATGCCGGGACTGGGGGGCCCCTATCGGGGCTCGAACCCGAATCCCGCGAGTATTTATTTGAAGGTCCGGGACGCAAGTTACCTAATCTGGTTAATTGATATCCCATTTAGGCGATGACGTTCCTTCCCCTCACCCCTCGGCTTGTTAGAAGATCTATTGTTATAGCCTCCTCTGGAAGAATTTATGCCAGATGAAGAAGAAAAGTTCTCGAAGTCCCCAGATGCCCAAATGAGGGCTTTCCATCCCTGTTAGCTGGAAAAGTGTAAGTATATCTATATAAAAAGTCGGCTTACTTTTGCCAGGTTCGTCTTTCACTTGCACTCTCTTGATCTTACTTTCTACTCAAAAAGAATCCAATACACAAAAATAAAATCAGTACTATTACTAATAATGTTGTCTAACGCTAAGCTTCTTCTATCATTGGCCATGGCCTCTACGGCTCTCGGATTGGTATCTAATTCTAGTTCCTCTGTAATCGTGGTACCATCAAGCGATGCTACTATTGCCGGTAACGATACAGCCACGCCAGCACCAGAGCCATCATCCGCCGCTCCAATATTCTACAACTCGACTGCTACTGCAACACAGTACGAAGTTGTCAGTGAATTCACTACTTACTGCCCAGAACCAACGACTTTCGTAACGAATGGCGCTACATTCACTGTCACTGCCCCAACTACGTTAACAATTACCAACTGTCCTTGCACTATCGAGAAGCCTACTTCAGAAACATCGGTTTCTTCTACACATGATGTGGAGACAAATTCTAATGCTGCTAACGCAAGAGCAATCCCAGGAGCCCTAGGTTTGGCTGGTGCAGTTATGATGCTTTTATGATCGAATAGTCTTTAACTAGAGACTTATTTTAAACAGGACATGTGTTTTTTACTAATATTGTATTCTTCGATGTAGTCGTTATAGTTCTTTTTCTTCAAATCATTTAAATAAAGAAACTATTTTTTCTTTTTGTGTGTAGAATAATAAATGTAATTCTAGTTCTTCCTTTTTTTTTTTGGCTTTTTCACAGCTCATCTTTTTTACCCATTTGGTCATGATTATGTTGTTTGCCGTTGTGCAATAGGGAGTTTGTAAATCCTGAGATAAAGTATGGTGCTTCGAGGTTAGCACTTAATTGGCGTAAGCTGCTTAATGACAAAACCCTCCTTGGGCGTGGCGTATACGAAATATGCTCCTGCGAAGCGCAGTGGCAATATTGAGCACTATGTTAACGATAACGTGTTGGACTCATCGTCTGTGCACATATGATTGAAATCGGGAATCCTCTGCTTTTTTTAGGTAAAATCAAACTTTGGCTAAATTTGGATGATTACTTAAAGTAAGAAATGAATCTTAAGAGATGTATGAGTTTTGTGATAATTGTTGTGATTCCATTGTTGCCAAAGGCCATAATATTTTGAAATTCACATTCCTTCTACAAGGTATTCGTTTCTTAAATGTTCATCTCCAAGAAATAATTGGTTTCGTGGTCTAGTCGGTTATGGCATCTGCTTAACACGCAGAACGTCCCCAGTTCGATCCTGGGCGAAATCATTTTTTAAATATGCCAAGCATAAAGTGTAACTCTGTTTCTCTGTCTGTCTCTATTTCTTTTTTAAAATCGTGCTCACTATCGTATTGTATTGTATTGTATTGTATTATTGCTATATTATTTTTTATGTATTTTGTCTATAATACCACCCCCCGTCTTAATTTCTCTTTTGATACATTAAAATATAGGCAGTCCTCGAATCAGAAGCTTCTTCGCCACCTTTCAAAACGTCATCGTCCTCTAGTTCGGTAATATTTACATCATCTATTCTATACCATTTGTTGTGCTCGCTATGATAAACATCCGCTGTGTAATGACCGCCATCGGAACTTACCCCATGATGGTATATAACTCCGGTTAGCTTATATCTTCTATCATCAATCCCTGAGGTGTTGTTTTTCAATGTTATGGAAGACATTGATTCTTCAGGTATGATTAACTCGTGACCATATTTAATTTTTTTCCTGATCTTCTCAATACGTCCATTGTACGCGTTATAGTTCGTCATTGCGTTGTCTTTGTTCACATTATTTATGAATGAGAATCTTTTGAATTGGATTAAAAGAACTTGCGGCAATTTATCAATAAAAGTCTGCTTCTTGGCCTCGACATCATTCCCTGACGAGGACTTAAAGGGTAGCAATTCGTATTCACTAAATTTTTTGAATGCAGTTTCTAGATCATTCACACCAGCATCTGAAATGTCCAATTGAATTGTTTGGAACGGATCGAGTGTAATCGATTGAGATTCCTTATTGTTCGGTATATCTAACACAGATCTGAACTGGCCACCGAAAAGTTTGGAGATTGGTGATGGAACAATCTCGACAGTCCTCTTGGCAGCGGTCTTAGTTTTCTTGCCTCTTTTGCTAGATCCGCTCACTTCATGCCAACCATTTTCTTCGGTAGAGTCATCATTGATCACGCCATATTTTTCTATCAACTCCTTCAGTCTAGGACTAGCATTTTTGATAAACTCTGCTTTTCCATAACGTGACAAATTTCTAATAAAGAAAACTTTCAATTGTTCATCATTAATACTTTGCAGCATATTTTGAATTTCATTATCGGTTAAGCCATCAATTGCAGAAATTAATTCCTCGTGTAATTGGTCCAATAAGTGGGTCAAAAATTCTTCTGCGTCTTCCTGATGGCCCCATTGCAAGTCTTTGAACTTCGGTATAGTAGACAAAGTTTTGTAAAATTCGTCAGGTTTGACAGCATCGGCAGTGGCGCAGTGTTGGAAACTCTTGGATTTTGATGATTTCTTTGCATCACTTTCCGTGGTTTTTTCAGCATCATCAGCATTCTCTAGGAATTTTTTCTCATAGGTTTCCTTATCGAATTGCTTATACATAGTCAAACAAGCATCTAATAATTTACAGGATGATGTGCCGACTCTTGAATTGGTATTCCGTGTACTGAGAACGTTAATTACATCAATAAATGGCTTACAGTAGAGTAACACTTGTAACACAGAACTCATAAAACAAATGTTGGCTCTGTTAATTATGCCTCTTGGAATAATGGAATGGACTGGTATTTTGTTTTCAACATCTTTATTCCGTAAAACGTAACTAATGAAATCGGGATCAAAACACATTCTTAACGCAATCGAACCCAGTGGCTCAATACCCTTTGTAGAAGGTGGAACGTATTTTTTATCCTTTTTCTGAGGCTGCTTGGACAACAGGGGAGAGCTGGATTTACCTATAGTCGCCGCAGCCATGCTTGTTGATGAAACGCCTGCGGTCGTACCAGAAATTGGTGTTTTAGTGACCATCGATCCGGAGACTGTTTTGTTACTAGCTTGTCTACTTTTAATCGCATCTGATGCTATGGCGGACCAGGATTTTGCTGCTGGAGGAGATGGTGAAGGTGAAGATGTCTTGGAAGTATTTTCTTCAACAGATTCCTCTGGTTCCTTCTTATCCACTACAGGTAAAACAGTAGCTTGAGGTTCCTGTATAACTTTTTCGTTACGGTCTTGCTTAGCATCCTCTTTCTTTACTTCAGTTTTCTTTTTAAGCTCGTGCGCATCTTTGCTCGCATGTGGTTTTTTATCATGAGCATCTTCTTCTTCCCCATGTGTTTCTGTCTTTACTTCCTCATTATGCTTTGGTATACTATGGCTTTTTGTGTGATGATGGGCAGAGCTCTTTTCTACAGATGAGTTCTCTAAGCTTTCAGAGTTTAGGTTCAAAGCCTTCATGTTTAATTCGTACCTTTGGACACTTGCCGCAGCAAATTCTGCTTCCGTAGTGTTTATGAACAGTGGCAATTGAATCAAGTTTGATGAATTTTCCTTGAGATTCTTTAATTTAGTGACATCAAACTTGTATAAATCATACTGTGAAGAAGAGTTGTAGGAAGAGTACGATGGTGAAGTAGCCGAAGAACCGTTGCCGTTGGAAGAGTTGGTCTGTTTTTTCATGCCCGCATTGCTGCCACTGTTTGGAGAGGCCATCATGGGGATATGATTGTTAGAGTAATTGTGATGGTAGGTGTGGGATTTGTTGTAGCTCATGCCGCTACCGCTAGAGTTGGCGCCTTGATTACCGCTGCTTCCATTGTTATTGGTAATGCCATTAGAGTGCCACTTCTTCTTGTTAATGTTGTTGTTATTGGTAGTGCTTCCGCCGTTAATATTGTTTTGCGGAGGCAAGTGATGTGGGCTGCCACTTTGATGGTAGATTGGCTGGTTTTGGTTGACCATATTAAACGAATAGGCAGGTATTTGTGTGGGGTATAGATATGGGGCCTGAGTGTAGCCGTACATCTGCAAAGGCGCTTGATAAATAGGAATCTGCATATTGGTTGGCGTAGGTGGTGGTGGAGAAGAGGTTTTCGGGTACATCGAGTACGACTCTTCTTTGTTAGCGTCTTGCATGTTCATTTTTTTTAATGATGATGGAAAGGAAAGCGGTACCTGGATGATGGTAGCAGACGAGTCTGACTTACTATTAAAATGACTTTCTTCTCTAGAAACACTTCTCTTCCCTTTCGCTTTTTCGCTGCTTGTTTGTTTTATCACATTATATTTTTTTCCTTCTTTTTCTTTTTCTTCCTTGCCTTTGCCCGTAGAAAAGTTACCCTCTTATTACCGTTCACCTATATACGTATTCCTTCTACATAGTTATGTTATTGGTGATCGCATGAGATTTGCAAACAGCACCAAACAGCTCAATGCCCCTGTCGATATCATCAACTTCTAAGAAACTAATAGAAAGCCTAAAGCATGACTGACCCCAGTTTTTCTCATCGCCGATGACCTCGAAATTGGAGCCGTCGGCAAGGATGACATTAAATTTCTTGGCAAGAATAGTGGATATCTCCATGGCATTGTACGCTGGTGGGAGAGTGATCCAAGTAAAATAGCCGCCCTTCAATGGCATAATCTCGGTTCCTAGGGGCATGTATTTCTTAAGCGCCGAGGTCAAGACAGTGGCCCTCTCGGAGTATACGGATCTCAGATGTGCAATGCATCTCTGGGCGGCACCACTACGCAGCATCTCACCCACGATCATGGAGTTCAGTTGTGAGGGAGTTCCGCCAGAGACGTTTGCACCACCTTTAGATAGCTGTCTGGCGAGATTCGCGTTGATTGACTCATGGTATCCAAATCTGAGCCCAGGGGCGATCAGCTTGGAGAAAGTTGCGTTGGACACTGTATTCCCGAACGAGTCCTCACCGGAGGGCGCTGTACTTCTGTCTATGTGCACCATCCTTAGGGGCGGAGAGGGCAGCTCATCTGAGGGCGTCGTGTAATCTAGAATATCGTACACGTCATCAGTGATTATCAGCATGTCGTACTTCCGAGCGATGTCGATAAGTCTGCGTCTGGTCTCAAGCGAGTATGTGTTTCCCGATGGGTTTGCAAACGTCGGGATGCAGTACATAACGTACCTGTAGACCTTCTTGGTCAACTTTGGCCCCTGAATCATCTCTGTGGTACTATGGGGCTGCGGCTCCGCCTCGTGCTGCTCAAGGGCAGAAATCAACGACTCGAAATCAATCGAGTCGTGGCCCTGCTCGTTGATGGCGGTCATTTTCCCCTTGAATCCCGCATCTGTGAAGCAATTGTTGATCAAGAAATATGTTGGCGTGATGATGAACGCCTGCCTGGTATACCCGTTATGTGGCAAGGTTGTTTGCAGAAGGATGTTCAGCATGCCATACGAAGCGCCGCTATTCAGATTCAAATAGTCTGCCCGTGTCCTGCTCCGAGCACCATTTTCGAACTTAAACAGCTGATCATTCAGAAACGTACAAATCTGCTCTCGCACCCACAGGGCACCTTCGTCCGAACCGTACGTCAGCGGATGCCTGTTATAGGGGTCGTTATCGTACTCCCTGGTCTCGGGCCCCAATATAGCCGCAGTCGCTTGAATTACTGCTTCTCGAGGCAGCAACCTCGAGCTCGGATGGCCCTTGAAGAAATTGATTTCCTTGTATTTCATTACCGCTTGCTAGCACGCGTTGTTCCTTGTTACAGCGATGCTCCACCCAGATTTATGTGTTGATTTCAAATCCTCTTCTCTTTATCACTAGTTCGGCATCCAGCAGCGGCAGCCCGCGATAACTTTGACGGAACTCCGCCAGCACACGTCGCGCCTGCGCTGGGCCGGGAACATGCCAAAGGACACCAGCCAGTAGTAGCGGTAGTGACCATTCGTTCTTTATCACTAGGGGCTGTCGTCCAAACAACGCCAGGGCAGCTGCTTGCTCATCTTGCTGCATCAATGCTATGCCCATAGCCTTGGTCATTTGCGGGAAGTCGCGCAGCCTTAATGGCGGCTGCCCTGGTAGCGTATCCATCTCCTGCAAGAATACCTTCCACTTTTCCCTGAGCGCCGTGGAGTGCATTGTGCCACGCGCAAACGCTTCGACTTTAATCCGTCTAAGCTCATACTCAATCAGTTCATCTTCTGGGCTGGTGCGACGATCGCGATTCATCGCCTGGTAGTGCTGGAGGAACTGCGCGGGTAAGAAGAGCCTGTCCTGGTACAATGCTACGCCAGCCATTTCACATAGCAGGCGGCCCTCTACTGGCAACCGGCGTGGCATCACATGCTGATACCACATGTATGCTATAGTGTCGGCATGGGCAAGCGCAGCGGCTCGCGCTAGCATCGTGTGCAGCAGCTCCACATCCACGCTGGTCTGCTGCTGCTGACGCAGCAGCGCCAGTGCATCGGACATTTTCCCGTTTAAACTGCTTAACAGTATTCGCGACCGCACATCGGTGGTCACCAGTCTTTTCGTGATAGTCAACATGACGTGTTCCGTTCTTATGTTCGAGCTAATGCCTCGTCTGCTCTTCCACGTTCAGATGTTCCCTTGATTGCTCAAAACACTCTCAGCAGGCCGAGATTTCGATTTTAGCCAGCAGTACGGAAGTAATCCGAGCCATGAAAAATTTAACCAGTGGCTCGCCCTCTATACGTATCTGTTCACGTACAAGCGGAGCCACAGAATAACCTCCCCGACGATGTTCAAACTCACCTCTCGACTCGTCACGTCAAGGTTTGCTGCCTCTTCCAGACTGGCCACCGCTCGAACCATAGTATTGCCCCGGCCCCATCCGTCATGGATCTCTTTTCAGGCCAAAAGATTTAATTCGACGGGCCCAAATGCCAACGATGTCTCGGAAATCCAAACCCAGTTGCCTTCCATCGATGAATTAACCTCTTCAGCTCCTTCTCTTTCCGCTTCTACTTCGGACCTTATCGCTAACACGACCCAAACAGTGGGCGAGTTGTCCTCCCATATAGGGTACTTAAATAGCATTGGCCTGGCCCAAACCTGGTACTGGCCCTCGGACATTATCCAACACGTCTTGGAGGCCGTTCATGTTTACTCTGGGTTGCCTTGGTGGGGAACTATCGCGGCCACCACCATCCTCATTCGATGCCTGATGTTTCCCCTCTATGTCAAGTCCTCTGATACTGTTGCTAGAAATTCCCATATCAAGCCCGAGCTGGACGCCTTGAATAATAAGCTAATGTCCACTACAGATTTGCAACAAGGTCAGCTAGTCGCCATGCAAAGGAAAAAACTGCTCTCCTCGCACGGCATTAAGAACAGATGGCTGGCCGCACCCATGCTACAAATTCCAATCGCCCTTGGGTTTTTCAACGCATTGAGACACATGGCTAACTACCCAGTAGATGGGTTCGCTAATCAAGGTGTCGCTTGGTTTACAGACTTGACTCAAGCAGACCCTTACTTAGGTTTGCAAGTAATCACTGCCGCTGTGTTCATCTCATTTACAAGGCTGGGGGGTGAGACTGGTGCTCAACAATTCAGTTCTCCCATGAAGCGTCTTTTCACTATTCTACCGATCATTTCTATACCGGCCACAATGAACTTATCGTCCGCTGTGGTCCTCTACTTTGCCTTTAATGGTGCCTTCTCCGTCCTACAGACAATGATTTTGAGAAACAAATGGGTTCGTTCGAAACTGAAGATAACAGAAGTAGCTAAACCAAGGACTCCTATCGCTGGCGCTTCCCCCACAGAGAACATGGGCATCTTCCAATCATTAAAACATAACATTCAAAAGGCAAGAGATCAGGCGGAAAGAAGGCAATTGATGCAAGATAATGAGAAGAAGTTACAAGAAAGCTTCAAGGAGAAGAGGCAGAATTCCAAAATCAAAATTGTTCACAAATCAAACTTCATTAATAACAAAAAATGAATAAAGGCTCTATATCTCTCTGTAAATATAAAAATATAAAACTCAAACCCTCGATAGGCGGGACCAAATTTTTTCTCTCTCAGCAGTGGATTGTATACATTTACCACGAAAATTGTTTATTGCTTGAAATAATCATTTGGATTCTTAATAAAATCTTGCAGGATTGTCTGAACTGCACCTAATCTGGACCCCATGCTGTTGGCTAAGTCTTCTTGGTTTATAAAACTCATGGAAAATACAATAGCCAAGTTTGATGCGTCCATTTTATTATTTACAACATGCTGATGTACTTTATTCAAATGAAATACAATTCTTTTCAAAGTTTGGTAATAGCATGTAGGTAACTTTTGGAGTAACTCATTCATCATTCTCTTGTATTCTTCATTTACCATTGCATGTGCTTTATACTTAATCGCCAAATCGGTAAAGTCGTTCACCATAGCATGAGAAAATAAAGAATCTGGTAACTCTCTTAAATACATCTTAAAACAGCCTGCGATCGCATTCACTTCAAACCATCTATCGTCCTCTAATGTAAAGGAATTATCTGTTGCACCTTCTTCGTCAAATGCGTTCTTTAATGCATTTATACTGCCGATGGAACCAGGAATTCTGTACAATCCCACTTCATCTAGCCCACGCAGCTCAATCTCTTCCAGCAATTTCACAACAATTGTAGGTATCAAGGTATTCTCTCTTTCACAAACGTCTTCTAATGGTACCCCAAATATCTTATTATGAGTTTTACCTTTATATTTTTTCGAATGGAATGAAAATCTCTTGGAAGCCTTGATCATTTTTATCCATTCTGTGAGGTCACTAGAACTAGCCGTTTGAATCAGATATTCATGGCCATTTTGCATAACTATCTTGAACGCATAGTAGTAAGCCGGAATGTTTCTGTGATTGATTATTTCCATTATTGACTTGATTTCAAAGGTCTTCAAACTATAACTAGGTTTTAAGTCGTGTAGTTGCATGAAATCAACCTCTGGAAGTATACTTGGTAGAATGGATTTGTTACTTGAAACTTCTTGCGATAATATACTGTTGAGTGAATAATTAGAACTGGATGTGTTGAATCCACCGATTGAAAATGGTCTTCTGAAAAATCCACCTATTTTTTTACTAACACCATTATGGCTGGAATTTGACACTACTGATGATCTATTTGTGGAAAAGGAGGCCCTTGAATCTCTTCTATTCCTTGCTGAATTATTGCTTTCCATAACACTACCTAGAGAAGGCGTTTGACCGGTGTTCTTATTGATATTATAGCTATGATCGTTGTCACTATGAGTACCTGAGATAATAACAGACTTCCTATTCTTTTTCGGAACGGCCTGATGTAAAGCAGCAGAGTTCTTCAAGATCTTTTCTTGATCGAGTAAAACCTCTAATTTTCTGGCTTCCCTCTTTATTTTTTCAATTTCATTGACTAGTATTTCATTAAATACTCCCTGCTCTTGAAATCTCTCCGATATGGCTTCTGATTCTGATACTTTTTTAGTCTTCTTTCTGTATGCTTTATTAACATCTTCAAAATTATTGAACAGAATGCGGCCAAATGTAGTTCTTTTCGAAGGATTTTCGTCACTCATTTCAATATCAAGTGGAAACTCCCTTTCGTTCGGAATTAAATCCAAGACATTAGATATTATGTTGTTAACAAATCTCCTTTTGTCAAAATTAATAAGTTTCGAATTAGTGATACTCATGTTAGGGACAAACTGAGATATTTCTAGTAACCTTGAAATGAACCAACCAGGGCAGGGGCATAAATTCTTGCAGTTTTTGCTGAATACATCATCAATCTCAATGAATCTCTTTATATGTATGTCATCTATCTTCTCTAAAACGTTACTAATCGATCTTAGATTTTGGGTTCCTTTAGTAGGGTCCGAAAGTTTTTCAGAAGCTTTGATCCACGAAAGTTCATAGTTTCTAGACTCTGGTGATATTATGGCATGCGCAATAGCAGTTTCAATAAAAGCTGGAATGTGTGGACAAATAGCATGAGGACTTTCATCCTCCTCTGAATCAAATAAATCCAAACTTCCGTTTTTCCAGCGGATGTAGTTCAAAATTTGTAATATAACTTTACAAGTAGTTAACCTTTCACTACTGCTTTTGTTGACGTTTGAAATTTCCATCACGAAAAACGTAGTTAGACTCGTGTGTAACTTTATTAACAATTTTATAGATTGTGGTAGTTTTTCAAAAAAAAGACTCTCCGTACCATTATCATCCTTAAGAATCAATGTAGAAATCCAAGTAAAAAGATTGGAAATTTCAAACTCGTGCAATTGCAAATATCCGGGGTTTATCAATTTGCTTGACTTAAAATGTAGCGGATAATTGAAAAAAGAGACCAGAGATTCCTTTGAAAGCAATTCCAACTCCTGGAAAAGAACTATCCAATCTTTCTTAGAAACTAAATTGAACTTCTTAGAAATAAAGTTATCTAACTGGTAGATCCATTCTAGTATATCTTCGTAATTGGTTGAGTGTAACTTTTGAAAAGATCTAATCATGTCATCGCTAAAGGAAGGATCATCAATGATGTTGTTAAGATCTGTAAAAGAGAATGTGTTAAAGGAATTCAAAATGTCAGTTATTCTCTTCTGAGTTCTATTGACACCAATAGGTCTGTATAGTTGCTTTTGGTATGCTGATTTAATACCATGAAATAGATCAGTTAACGTAGTCAACAAATTTTCTGTTTCAATCACAAAATTTTCTGGTAGGCTTTTTTGTAACTTTGAGTTTGCAATTCGCGTAGGCCATTCAGTGGATACTTCTTGTTCCATTATTTTTATAATATCCAATAGAGTAGAGTTGTTACATAAATCGTCAGTAAAGTCAGAGTAATGATTTTTCACTAAATGTAGTATAGCTTCCGCGGCGCCGATTTGGATTTTTGCCATATAAATAAGGTTTATGTTTTCATCGTCAGTTACTTTCATATCCCAAACAGGAAAATTTTGGTCGTATAATGAAGAGGACACTAAATTTGTATCCTCATTTATCTTCATTTTAGAATCATCACTGCGATCTAAAATCTTGGAAATTGACACGCTGCAACTCTTTGCACCAACATACCGTTTTGCCATATTTTCTAATACCGTAGTTGTAGTAGTAAAGCTTTTATAAGTGTTGAAGAATGTTTCTGTGAAAATATCATTGTCCATAGTTAGTTTAACGAATGCATAATCTAGTAGTCCTATGTTATCATCGGAAAGCCCTCTGGTAGAATGACCCCTTTGTCTTTGATGATAGTAATAATTCTCAAGGTCTTTAGTGTCTACCAATTTTGAAAAGATATTTGAAGTTAATACCAGTAAATCAAAAATCTTTTCTAGCGACGACGATTTCAATACGACACGAATAATCGATTCTTTTAGTGAATCTGATACTTGACCAATATTGTTGAAAAAGTCCATGTTTTCTAATGTCTTACTTAGTCTTCCAGTGGTATCCAAGGAATCTCTCATCTTTTGGTTTGGAGTAGCTGGATTATTAATAAGCATGGAAGAGTGTTGTGAGAATCTCTTTGGTGTTTCTATGACCATACTAGCAGGACGGGATTTACCATCATTATCGTATACCGATTTAAATACTAACTCATCTGATATATGAAACACATCCATGTCAATATTAAAAACATCTCTCACAGATTTTAATAGTCTCTGTTTATTTGATTGTTTTGACGACATCTCTTTGATCACAGGTCCGTCAATTTTTCCAACACCTGTAACTTTATTATTATCATTTTTTGAGGACATAGCATCATCTGTTAATGAGCCCGTAGTGTGACTCTTTGAAGCTATTGGAATTGGTTCACTGATTGAAAGTGATTTTGAGAGGCGCGCGGATGATCTTGGAGGCGGCAACTTCGCATCACTGGCAGCACCCACTAATGTATTCTTAGGAAATAGTGAATAATTTGGGAATAGTTCATTGAATAAAATGGGTAAATAACTTCCAGTTACTAAAGCACTCCTTTGAGAACCAATAGTAGAATACGCTTTCTGGTCGATTATTGGAGGTTCGTGTTGGACACTTAATTTCATTATTCCTTCAATGTTCAACGGAGGTTGTGATAAATGAAATTTCCAGAGCTGATAAACAACGTTATTAGGAGAATCATTATCCCTGACGTTTTCTGTCGAACTAGTTTTATGTCTCGTAGAGTCGATTGCTTGTAATCTTTGTTGCCATTTATGAAAAGCGTTTTTTGTTCTGTTAATTTTCTTTTCCAAGTACTTGAATTTCGTATCAGATGGTAAATCATCAGCATGAATTAATAAATCGCCAAAATAAGAAATCACGTTAGCTCTCGTAAAGTCGTCATCCAGATTTGGAGGAGCGAGTATGAAAACACTACTTGTAGATTTAGATGTCCTTTGTCGCCTCTCTAACTGAATAATGGTAGGAACCCAATCTTTTAAAATAGTTTTCAATGACTGATCAGGAACATATTTCCATGAAGATGACCTTAGTACAGGAATTGAACAAATGATAGTGGCGACAGCTAGCCATGATACCATGTCTCCTAAATGTTCAAATCTACAGCCAATTTGGACCCATTTATCTAATAACTCAGCTCTCACTTTTGGAGTCACTTTTTTACTAAACTCAGGATTTGTTGGAAATAAATGTAATATTAGTAGCCTTCCAAGAAAATGGATATTTTGGTCGTTGTTGAATACCAATGGATTTAACGAGACAATTCTTCGATTAATAAACTTCGAATCATACAGCAGAGAATAGTCAAATTTCGGTGCCCATACTTTATCAAACTTTAAATTGATATGATGAACTTCATCAGCCAATGTTGTAATGTCTAAAGACAGGAAATGACTTGGATCCAATATAATCTCTAATTCATGTGTAGATGATGTTGCCATTGGAAGAGATCGAGTGAATGCGGTAAGTTTCATTAATTCGTTATGTTTATTGGCGATTTTAATTTTCAAATTGTTGGAAATTTCATCGTTATGCGAAGATATAGTATCTAATAAGGAAATTATAGTCTTAAGCATTGGTTCATCCAGCAAAAATCCCGGAAATACATCAAGGATTGTTTTAGCAGTTAAAGCTAATCTTTGAGTCATGGAGTCATCGACAGCAGGGGATATGTTGTAGAATTGTGTGGAATTATTTGTCAACCTTGATTTATTCTTGGTAAAAGAAAGACCGAATTGGTTGAATACCTTCAGAAACTTAATGAAATGATCTAGTAATGGAAACATCAATAACAGATTAATAACAGCTCTATGTGTCTTAGATAATGATTTCTCATTAGGTACGTCCGATTGCTTTGGACCGGGGTAAAATAGGACTGTGTGACATAAACTTTCTATTGTGCCTGATATAATTTTACCATCACTGTCTTGTCTTAAATCTGGGTGCGGGTAAACTTCAGATAAATACTTCAGGTCCAGTGTAATAGGTTCACCCATTTGGCCAAATGATTGCTTTTGGTGCAGAGCTTCCGCTTGTGCTTGGCTGTTTGTTTGTTGTTTTTTCTGTCGATGATTTTCATTTGCTATACTACTATTTGAAGCTGGTAAAGTTGGATCAAAAAACTTAATGTTACTATTCAAACCACTTTTGTAAAGGTTGAGAACGCAACCTTTCAATTGAGCCCTATAAAGACGGTAATCAGGTACTAGCATTTGAGGATCTATAGCCATGCTGCTTCTTGCTGAGGCCACATCATTGCCACTGTTAGTAGCCGTAGTACTACTGCTGTCATCATTTTTTAAAGACGAACCGTCGTTCCCATAAAACCTGCTTTCCCTGTTTCTAGAATACGCATCATTACGGAGATTCTGAGAGGAGGACGAAGAGGAAGAGGAAGGGGCTGTCATTGAGCTATTATAGTTTGTAGCAACAGTCTGGCCATGGGACTTATTAACCCATCCAGTCTTAAAAACAGTTGTATCATAGTTTTCAGAGTTTAAGTGGATAACATTTCTTTGCTTTTGCTCGTTATCGTTGTTATTATTGCTATTGTTATTATTAGTGCCGCTATTGTTACTGATACCTGAAGTGTTCAACGATTTCTCTAGCGTAGTTCCAGTGCTACATCGAGACTGAGGAGGTGATAAAGACGAGGAACGTGAAGGCAACAATGAGTCTTTCGAATGCGCACTCTTCTTGTACGCAATGGGGGTCTCATCCTGGGCATTGGACTTCTGGCTAGAAGAATTGCTTATTTCATCTTCGGAGCAGACAGACGGAGAATCGTCTTTTAGCGTAGAGGCTATGCTTCTAGATGATCTGGTGTTAGTATCCGAATGATACATCCCCAAGTTCACCTGACTGGAACTAGTGGATGTGTACTGCTTGGAGGGTGGAAATACGGAGCTTTTTCTCTTATCTCTGTTGTTGTCTTCCCCTCTGTGGTGACTGTGTCCCTGGCCATGGTGATGGTGGGAATGCATGTATGGAGAAGCACCGCTTGTCGAGTTTCGAATAGTTTGAGAGGATGATGACGGCGACGACGACGATGCTGTAGACGCAGTAGTTGTCTTATGAGACGTGGAAGTTGAGCTTGAACTAGCACTGGCCGTTGAAGATTTCCTGTTCTTAGACCAGAGAAGACCTTTCATTAGACTCCTGCTTCGTTATTTGTTTTTTTTTGTGTCTATCCAGAAAAGGCACGACGACCGTGTGTTCTTTTAAACTGAAACGTTTGCTTGTTTGTTCTGTTGGAAAAAATGGGACTGATCTGCAGTCTCCTAACCAAAGAGGGAAAAAAAAGAAAGAAAATTGCGTATAGCGGGAACGGGAGAATACGAAATCTGTATATTAAAAATGAAAAAGAATGTTTGAGTTAGCAGACAGTACCAGTGGCTGCAACGTAGCTTGCTTCTTTTGTTTTTGTTTTTTGTGCAACAAGAGCCGTCTGATATCTTGTGTTCTCAGGTCATTTTCAAGAGCGTGTTTCACCGAGGGGAATATGTTTCAGGATTCGCGACGGGAAGATTTTTGCTTGCATTAAAGATTTACTTACTATACAGAATAAATAGTGGAATTGTTAAATATTATTAAATAGATAAGGGACCTGACTGAGCGCTTGCTCCCGACTAGGCCAAAGACATCTTAGCCAGCTCATATACAGCCTCTTTGGACTTGGCACCTCCAATGAAACCTGCTGCATGAATGAAGATACATCCTGGCACACCGCTCTTGGTGCTCAGTTCTTCGTCTCTGAGGCCTCTTAATGGCTCCGGCAAACCTCTCCTAAACTGGAAGGAGGTGGAGTTGATTGGTACAGTAGATACCCTCCAGGCACCTGAAGAGTCTGTGAAAAGAACAAACTCGATTTGCTTTTCAATGTTCTTCTCTCTTTCCAGCTCGTATAGATGCTCCTTCCATGGACAGAATTGGGGCAAGACAATGATTTTGCCACTCTTATCAACATCCATTCTTTCATCAATGGCTTGCGCCACAAGGGCCTTGGCTGGCAACCACGATTGACCGTAGCCTTTTACCAATGTGACAAAGACCCCACCGATAAACTCACTTGCGCGAGCAAAGCATCTGTCAAAAGACTCATCGGAAGTGTCTTCGTTCCAGTTAGGATTCATACCTGAAATAATCCCGGGAATGCTGATGGCGTTATCCCTGAAATTCGGTTCCAAGTTGGAATCCTTAGGAATCGTGTACTTGCTAATACCGTTGTCGTTTGCATCCAGTGCCTCGACAAATTGTTTGTATACCTTGTCATAGAGCAGATCTAAATCAGAGCTGCTAACCTTGTCGTTCAAAATTGTTTTGATAATGTCACGACCGTAGTGTTTGAAGATCAGACCAGCACTTGAGAGCTTAGTCTTGTATTTCTCGTTGAAAGTTTCGAAAAATCCACGCTGGTGGTGGTCAAAAAATTTCACGCCGTCATACTGAGCTCCTACATCCACTAGAATGTCACTAGCCTCCCAGTCCTTGGGATTTCTTGATCTAACCAACTTAGCATCTTTAAATTCGGGTAGTAGCCTTAACATGTATACCGCCAACGACTCGTCCGCGTGAAAAGATCCGGAATGCGTGCATATTTGTTTGGACATATTTGAATTTAGCTTTACTCTTTTTACGCTATTCATGCAGACTTTTTGGGCTGGGCTCTTCAATTCCACAGCTTTTCGATAGTATTAACACATCATTACTTTCTACCTTGACAGAAAATTTTCGTGATTTGCCGTTCCCATCGCTCGAAAAGAAAGTGAAAAACTGAAAAAAATAATAGAGATTTATCAATGAATACAGTAATCCAAAGACGAGAGAAGAGCAGGAAAATTTGTACTTATATTGCAACTTAATGGTGGGCTCAGATTTTTCGATGCTCTGCCTCGTAACTCTAAGTATCAGCTGCGGATGGATCATAAGTAGTATTAATATAGAATATAGAGGCGCAAATTGAGGTTACCCTGTATAACGGCAGTCGTTGCGTCCATTATTATGTAAAGTCTTGGCTTTATAGACACACAATAAATACTCCCAGCATGAATTGTTTTACCCAATATTGCACGAATTATCGACACATCCAAAAATGGCGAGAAGTAGAAAGAATTCATTGGTTCGAGATATTGCGTCTCATCCGACTATACCAGAAGCTCAGACCATAGTGGGTTTACTGGACGATTCGTACCTTTTTGATAAGCTAAAAAAGCTGTCTTTGGCTGTGGAAAATTCTGACGGTCTGCAAAGAACTGATGTCTCAGAAGGTTGTTCAGAGGTTAATGGTTCTGAAGCTACGACTTCTGCGGATGTAAAAAAGACAAACAAGTATTTGTATTATACTACCTATTTGGACCGGTTAAACATTAAGATAGACGAGTATAAAGTTGTTCTGGATCAAACACGCCAGGTTAACGATCAATTGGATAGTTCCATCAAGAAATTTCGGAAAATCTCTCAGGATACTGGAGCTTTCATTGAGGAAACGAAGACGATCTATGAAAAGCAGTCTAAATTAAGCAATCTAACTGAGTCAATCCCTAAAGCTCTCCATTATTTTGAAGTTTTGGACCCTATAATGCGTCGCTTGAAGCATGCCACTTCTCCCGCTATTGTCAAGAAGAGCTCCTTTACGACGATGTTGGCGACTATCGACGAGTCTTTACGTTTTTTGGATGAGAATAGTGACCTCAAGGATGCAGCAGCGTACAGAATCAAGTTCAAGCAATGCTTGATCAGAGCCTGTGAATTGATATCTCACTTTTTAACGAATCTGTTGAAACAAACAAATCAAGAAATTTTGGATAAAACCAAAAACAAAAATTCGTTAACTGGGTTGCCGTCGACTACAAGAGACGCCTTCTTGTACAGTAAATTCTATACTATAGCTGATACTTTCAAAACTCAGGTTTCGGAAATTGTTAAGAGAAGCAACGAAAAAGCCTACAACAAGTATCACGATGAACTGAATTCCATTCTTTACGAGTGTTTCAACCACTATTTCCAAACACGTTTAAGACTGCTAACTCCGGTCATTTGGTCACACATTGATGAAATTGTTGTTAAAGATAAGGACCAGGGCTTGGTCAAATTCATTCAAGACGGTAAGGTTTATTTTCAGCAGTTATGCGCGGACGAATACAAACTTTTCGTAGAATTTTTCCCTGAAAAGGAATGTCATTTCAAGATTAATCAGTGGTTCTTACAGTTATGTGAACCCCTTTATGACTCCATTAGAGTTAGGGTTTTGAAAGAGACAGATATTTGTACTTTGTGTGACTCAGTGACTTTGTTTGCCCCATATTATGAATTTGAAGAAGGTTCAGAAGAATACGTGAAGCAGTTTACCGACATTCAGTATGATAAACTATTCGAACCGATTGTCCAAAAAGTGCAGGCTAGATTAATTTTAAGAGTGCAAATATATGTCCAACAAAATATTTTGAGCTATAGGCCCACTAGGGACGTTTTCATGATTTCAAATAGAAGGAGAAAATCGAAGACCAGCTTACAAGGGGGTAACGAAGATGCTACTACTAGTGATGACAATCCAGATCCCTTGTTAGAATCTTATTTATCTTCTTTCAAGAATAGAAGCATATTGCCCATATCCCCTAATGATGCAGACGATAAAAGTATTGATTCAGAAGAATCTACTGATAAAATTTCACAGTTGCAAACATATTATCCGCCCTTGTTAAAGACTTTGGCTTTATTGTCCAAAATTTATGAAATGATCAATTCTGTGGTATTTGATGATTTAGCTCACCATGTAGTCCACGACTGTATTGTATCCTTGAGAAATGCCTATGATATGGTTATCAAATCTTCAGCGGGAAAATCTGATTTTAACAACTTAGATATTTCATTAGCGTACCTAAAAAATTTGTTGATGTTACGTGATTCCATACAGAACTTTAATATTCAATATACAGTTAATGAAACTTATCTGGATTTTTCTGGTGTTGAGGGGTTTTTCAAATCACTTAAAGAAAATGGTAGAAACGTTTTGAAAAAGACAAAGTCATCTTCAATATTGACCCTGGCAAGAGAGCTGGTTCCAAAAGTTGTAAACAATATGGTGGACGCCCGTACGGAACTCATATCTGAATTGAGAAACGTCATTAAAGATTTTACTGAAAGCACTTCTTTGGAGCTTATTGATGACACTTTAGATATCAATAGTGATGAAGATCTGTTAAGCAAAAACGTAAAATTAAGAGAGAATATAAAGGCCAGATTACCAAGAATATATGAACAGATATTGAACTATATCGATGATCAAGAGATTGTTACTAATTTATTAGACGCTGTGCAAGAGTTAATTACACAATCATATTCCAAATATTATGAAACTATAACTGAATTGGCAGAAAATGGAAAGTTTGCTAAGGATCAAGTCGCAGACGTAATGTACTTGGACGTCTTCACAGATTTTTTTGCCAAAGAGGTGGCGGATCTTTTAAGAAATGGTGATATTGATACCATAACGAAATAAACTTATGTGTAATTTCAACTTTTTCTATAATTTTCATGCATACATAAATCTGATATCGAAATAAAAATTACATTACACGGTAAAAAAAATGTTTTCAAAGCTTTTGATCGTAAGCGATTGAAAAAATATAACGAATACTCCGATACGGGGAGTCGAACCCCGGTCTCCACGGTGAAAGCGTGATGTGATAGCCGTTACACTATATCGGATTAAATTCATGAATTTTTTAGGGCTCCGAATATTGTAAATTCGTTAACAATTCAAGCAACTCATTTAAACAAGTAATCAATAAAGTCAAAATATATAAACAAATTAAGATCGCTGCCAAAGTAGTGATCAACCAAGAGACATTAAGGTTGTTATCTCGTGGACCACAACGCACCTAGATGCATGCAAACATAACAACAGTGGAATTCATTTGTTAGATTTGAATTTGCCTTAACATTGCGGTTCGTAAGTTTTCTAGGTGACAGATACCGGAGAAAGGTGAATCGAACTGTATCGTAATGTACTACTACTTACTCATATTTTTGGTTCAGTGGGATTTATTGACGTTAAGCTCACTTTTATCATCCTAGTTCAATGTAAAGATTTATGAGATTATTTAAAGAAGTTTTCAAAGTGTTTGTATGATTAATAGTGTTGGAATAAAAATCAACTATCATCTACTAACTAGTATTTACGTTACTAGTATATTATCATATACGGTGTTAGAAGATGACGCAAATGATGAGAAATAGTCATCTAAATTAGTGGAAGCTGAAACGCAAGGATTGATAATGTAATAGGATCAATGAATATTAACATATAAAACGATGATAATAATATTTATAGAATTGTGTAGAATTGCAGATTCCCTTTTATGGATTCCTAAATCCTCGAGGAGAACTTCTAGTATATCTACATACCTAATATTATAGCCTTAATCACAATGGAATCCCAACAATTACATCAAAATCCACATTCTCTACAAATAGCCCTTCACCTTTACATTGCACCACTGGTTGAACAGTCCATTTTTAAATCTCTCCCATTTTGTTATTGGTATAATGGGGCATGTAAACCTGTACGAGATCCCCAGAAATTACGATGTAAATACCTACATTGGTATTACAGTTTTTTATGTGAATTAAAATTTATCATCTTAAGATTATTACCACAGCACTATATTCTGAACATTATTCGAAATGATATAATTCAAATATTCCCTATCAGTATGTCCATAGGCGATAAAAATGTGATTAAGTAATTTTCGAGCCCCCGCGTTAAGCAAGCATCCATCAATAAAAACTTCATTAACACTCTTAGATAATCACTGTAAAAGATTCTAATTAGCGGTTAGGGTTATAAAGTTAGGTAGCTGCTAAAAAAGCGATTGATCTCAGACATATCTTTTAAATGTAAAACTCATCGCTCTTCAGGGAAATCTTACGCGCTATTTTTACAGTCGTGCGGGCCTTAACCATAATTTTCTACCGCTGCAAATATTTGAATGCTATAAGAGCAGATAAAAAATAGATTATAGAAATTAACCTGTTAAAACAATTATCCAAAATGTAGTAAGTATTTATCTTACGTAAAAAGTTCGATGCATATAAAATAAAATAGAATATATAAAGAGATACAACAGAGTCTCAAGAAAGAAAAAAGCTTGATGAACCCGTTATAAGTAGTAATGTGTATACTTAGCGCTATCCTGGTGAACACGCATTTCCTTTCTTTTGAACTCATTCACCTCCATTTTGATTTCAATATTGGATATATTTTTTGTGGATGAGAGATTATTACTGACAAAAGTAGAAGGATTGGTAATGTCTTGGCTCTTTCCTTTAGAGAAATTATTCAAAAAGGTATTATCACACCTGCAATAGTCCGCGGCGGACCACGTATCGTTTACATAAATCTCATCCGCAAAGCGTAAGGATTTGACGGCATTTTTAGATTTCGATGACCCTGAAGAAGGGGCAGGTGTTGGAGAAGAAGATATGGATTGCATTGGTCCACGGGAAACCAACGATGACGAGGACGAAGAAGAAGGAGCCGGCGATGATATTGAAGAGTTTATGAAGGAAGAGTTCGCAGCATCAGTAGTGGTAGAGAGAGAAGATGGCACAGAAGCAGTCAAAGGCAATTTGTTTAAATACACGGTAGACCATTCATCCTGCAAACGCTTTAAGAAAACGGTGCTCTTTTCCTCTGGAGCAATATCTTCATTAGACGAATCTTGACTACAATAGTATAACTTTGTAGTTCGTTTATCAGACAGTGTAGGTCTGTTTGGTGACCTAGGGGGTGGAAGAACTGGTATCCTGTTATTATCTCCGAGTGCTGTCAATTCTTGTACTATGCCAGAGTCCTTAATTGAAGGTACAGCCGTTTCGTGATTGTTAACGGTTGAAAAACTCTGTTTTATAATTTCAACCGGTTGGTCAAGGGACGTTATTGGTTCTGGTACAACTCTCTCCGGATTTTTCCTTTTCTGCTTTGTTTTGCTATTCTCTTCTACGGAATCTGCAGAATTTGATGACTTGGACGACCAGATTTTCCTGAAGAAACGAGATATCTTTTTAGAATTTGATCTAATTGCCTTTGGAGACTCGGATTCAGATTTCTGATTAGCATCAGCAGCTTTCGTTTGTTGAGGAGAACGATTGTTCGTGCCAGTGGCAATGGAATCGTTATCTGCGGAAGATGGGCCTCCAGTCTGGGTCAAAGGCAACGATGAACTAGAAGGAGAGTCGGGAAAAGTCGAAGATGGCGGAAGCCTTGCTATCTGGTTTCTTGGCGTGAAATTTTCACCGTTGGGGAATTGAAAAGCGCTTTTCATCTGCTTTCTTTGTAATTGGAAAGGAGTAAGTTCCTTCCTAACACGTGGATTAGAATAGGTAGGCGGGGATGATCGGAGACTGTAGCGACTACCAGAGTACTTTTCGGGAATGGTCATTAAGGAGTGGCGTCTGGACGGGTTTGGTCTACAACGATATTGCGGGTGCGCATTGTGATCACTGGTAGTATGGTTGTTCATGTTCATGTTCATGTTCATGTTCATGTTCATATTCATATTCATATTCATATTCATGTTATCGTAGCGAGAGGGGCGATTTCTAGTTGAAGGCAGAGATGAAGTCGAGGAGGAAGCAAAGTTAGGTTTATTGTACTGGCGCATCGGTGCGCCATTACCATTATTGTCTGATCTATTAGCCACCAGAGTAGAGTGCCTCCTTGAGACGGTAGCATCCGGTATGTAGAACAGATCAATCGTAGACGCAGATCTAGCGTCCACAGCCCTAGGAATACTCAAAGAGTCTCTCCTTGAAGGAGAAGTGAGCGTGTGAAAATCATTACCATGCAAACTCCTCCTCGAGGAAGAACCCTGCTGTAACATGCTGATTAAGAGTGAGTGGAAGTAGTAGCGAGCGGTGGTGGCTATGTGTTTAGCCTGGTAAAATGAATCCTATTGTGTCAGCACGGAAAAAACAACAATAGCAATAATATGACAATAAACAAGTATTTTGCCGTAGCTCTCCTTCAGTTATTTGATGATGAGTGTAAACAGATTACTGTATATAGAGCAGTAGTAAAGAAAGCTGAAGTCAAGTGCAGATGAAAGACAAATACAAAAGGAGTACGCCTGTATTATATTTCCAAGTGCGTAATTTTGAGGTATTAATATTAAGTAATTATCAGAAGCAAGAAGCCAACAACCAGACCGCTTGGGCTTAAACTAGCATATCAGCACAATCTGCAAGTATACATTTCTTTGGTGTCTCGAACGCAACGCGGTGCAAACCGCGAGAACCTTAACGATTTTTCACACTCCTTCCTCCGTTGCTGCAAGAATCCTCGAGCTAGCCCTTCGTCCGCTTCCTTTGGCACTTGAAAGAAAAAATTAGCTTTTCTTTTTCCTCCTTTCTTTTTGTCTTTCTGGTGTAGGCACAGTTGGAAGGATGGGACACCTAAAAATCTTATTTAAGAAGTCACAGACGGTAACGCAGCGCCTCGTTTCTAAATCGTATAGCAGGCTGAGCGCCCGCACACCCACCTGCGGGAGTTACTCCGGGGATCGTATGGGGTGATGCATGCTCTTTCGTAAACCTTAAGAATAGCGTTAATTTTTTCCTAAATAGGAATACACATACTCATGCTATGTAACTGTAGAGAAAGGTACAGATTACATGAGGCGCCGGTTGTCGTTGATACATATGTGATTACGTTTCGTCCTTGATAATAGAGTATAATATATATGTGCAGACATATATAGATATAAATACATTGGTATATGGATATATATAGATGTGGTATTCATTTTACACTAAGTTACATCGCCCCGTTCTGCTCAGGCACTCTCTTCCTCCGGTTGTGTTTGGCCTTCTTCTACGCATAGACCTTCCCTTAAGAAATCGAATTTTTCGTCGTTTAAAATTGTTTTTTTTAGTATTTCGGCGGTTATTCTCTTGGTTCCTTGTCCTCTTGCCATCTCCCCGCTTTTTTTCACCAATAACGCTATAAAAAACTCTAGGGACCTGCCCGCTATTACGGGCGTGGCTTGTGAAACTTTTCCTATATCCTCGTCTGTCTGCATTATTTTCTTTACCTTGGCCGGAGGGAAGTGCGTCTTTATTCTGTCGAATACATCACCTAGCTCGTTGTTGTTATTCGAGTTGGTACCCATGTTACCTACTGGACTCCCTCCAGCATCAAGTGGTACCTCATGTTCAGGTTTTATTGGTGGTAGTTGTGTTGTAACTGGTACTTGATCTGCCATTAAGAATGTAGTGATGAGTACTGTAACTGGTTTTATTTTTTTTTTTGAATTTTTATTTTCGTGACGTGCTTTTTTTTCCGTTTTTGGTTTTAATGCCCCAAAATAAAATAATCCCCTTTTGTATACGTTTTTCTTTGCCTGCCTTTTTATTTCTCAGTGCATTGCCCTTTTTTTCGCAAATTCATGTGTTTTAAGGGTAATAGGAAATATCACGCTACCTGACAAAAAAAAAAAAAATTAATTTTGGCCTGGAAAATTCTTCTCCTTAAATACAAAAAGATTCTTTTTTATAGAATGTCATAATTCACGAACAGTTAAAAAAATATAAACACACAACGTAACACAGATGCCGGGTTACGATATCCGAAAAAGTTGATTAAAAGAAAAATAATCCTTCCCCGCCAGGACTTGAACCTGGAATCTTCTGGTTCGTAGCCAGACGCCGTGACCATTGGGCCACGAGGAATAGGATGTTCAGTGTGTTGTATTACGGGCTCGAGTAATACCGGAGTGTCTTGACAATCCTAATATAAACAGTCTTAGGGAAGTAACCAGTTGTCAAAACAGTTTATCAGATTAATTCACGGAATGTTACTTATCTTATATATTATATAAAATATGAATCATACTAAGTGGTGGAAGCGCGGAATCTCGGATCTAAACTAATTGTTCAGGCATTTATACTTTTGGGTAGTTCAGCTAGGGAAGGACGGGTTTTGTCTCATGTTGTTCGTTTTGTTATAAGGTTGTTTCATATGTGTTTTATGAACGTTTAGGATGACGTATTGTCATACTGACGTATCTCATTTTGAGATACAACACAGTGGGCTAAGAATATACAACCATTTTAGTCAATGTGTTGAAATATCATATTTTAATGAATTGCTCGAATCTCTTCCTTCGACTTACTTATATTGATTAAGGGTATGTATTTGATCCTTCCACCTGGAAAAACTGAGGACCTTACAGTGTTATTAAGTGTATGATGTATCACTGTCGTTGTAGTATTTCTCGGGAAGTTTTTCACTGGCAATTGGAGGTTGCTAGAGTTTCTTTTAACGCATACCCTAAACGCTTGTTTCTATTTTAATGACTACTTGAATCCTATCTAACTGGTGACACAATTTGTTTCATTTTTTAATATCTCACCTAATATATCCTAATAATATGAACATACCATAGCTCTTGTAAAGCTGGTCCATATTTATGTTTAGTTTCCGAATGCTTTTGTAAGGAAACGGGTTGTGGAAAAAAAAAAATACAACTACGTTGCCGCGAATCTTGTTGAAAAAGGTCTCAAATTAAGGCAAAAATGATACTGGAATTGTTAGTCTTGTATAATCGATCAACTGCAACAACCAAGTCTTTAAATTTTCAGTCCGTCTTGAAAGAATAGTGAAGGTTCATTTTTATTTTTACATAGTAAAGTTTATAGAATTATGGGCGATACACAATATAAATGTTCTAACCCAACTGATGCATATCATCACTGTACGTTTGAAAATCGGACAGGCAAACTGGATAAATGGAAAACGCAATTACAAAGGGTATGAAAATGAATGTAAGAAGTGAAACAGTGCCTCGAAACAGTTCCCAAACTCTCTACGACTTCATTAGTCATTTCACGTCCATATATCAAAACATATATCAATATTCCTTAGCGTATGCCCTTCTTACGGCGTCTCTTCTCCTCTTCATGCTTTTTTAACCAAGCTTCCTCACGTTTATCCTCTAACCTTGCCATTTTTCTTGCCATTTCCTCCTCTTCCAAGATTTCCATCTCATTTGCTTCCATATCATCATCCTCAAGCTCATCGTAATCGTATTCTGACCGCTTCTTGCCTCTATTGAACATAGCCCAAATTTCGTCACGATCATATCCGGGACCATTGCTGTGTTTCGATTTGCTGTGGTAACCTTCATCTTCGTCGTCTTCTATAAAATCATCCATATCGTTATCTTCTTCATCATAGTCATCCTGGTATCTTGATTTCTGTTTTCTAGATTCTAACTTTTCTTTTAATCTCCTATTAGGTTGAGCAAATCCATTTGTGGACAAGTTGAGCTTGACGGGCTTGGGTGAGTCTGATGATTTTATGCTATTGCCTCCAGAAGATACTCCACGCAATGTTGCGCCAGGGGATGCTTTCTTTTGTGGTCTTTTTGAACTTTTGAAACCTGGCTTGTTAAAATGTGGGCGTTCCTTAGTTACGGGTTCCGATGGCTTAACTTTTGGGGGCTGTTTCTCATTATTTTCCGCTTGTTTCATTAGCTCTTCAAATGACATCTTTTTGATAGGTTCAGGTTTCTTCCTTACAACTGGCTTGAGTGGCGCATGACTTGCTCCAATAGACCTCTTAAACCTAATTCCAATGCCACCTTCATCATCGTCATTCCTTTCTATTTTCTTTTTCTCAGATCCAGATGAGGTGCCACGTTTCCGTTTTACACCACTTTTTTTAGCCAAAGCACCATTCTTTAACAGTTCCTGCCGCCTCAGCTCCTTCAATCTTTTTACTGCAGGATCTTCGTCTCTTATGTAATTTTTGGGTAACAAGGAATACTCTTCGTCATTCTTCTTGGGTAATGGATCTTGCACTTGGGCTTTTGATGCAGTCGTTGATTTTCGTATTTGGGAAAGTTTGGAAAGAAAACTCATAACTAAAATATTTCACTTTGAATAGGACTCAAGTCCCTGTCCCTCTCATCAACTTTTATTTTCAAATTACACTAGTTATTTTATTGTATTCATATATTAATCTGTGGCACTTGTCCATGTGGGAATATCTTAGTCGAACAAGAAAAATAATCATGTTAAACGAAAAAGTTTGAAGGCAACTAAGTTCTCATTCATTACAAAGTATATACAAAATTCCTTAACATAGAATTTCTTTATTAAAAACATACTTTCCTAATAATTCAAACCGTTTCAGCCTCATTTCAGTCTGATTCCTCTGACATCTCTAGTTCTTTCATAAAATCCGAATAATTCTCCCCGACATCGTCGTCTGTAGCACTTTCCTCCGCTTTGTCAACAGAAACATAATCTAAACTATCTTCTGGCTCTGAAGGTTCACTATACGGCCTTGCTTCTTGGTTTGCTATACTCGGTAGGAACCCACCTCCCATAAAAGTCTCCGTATTATCGTGATTGTCCGCAATATTCTGTTCCTTCGTAACGTTAGGTTCTTCCTCGGCAATTTTACCATATGTGGAGTTCAGCTTGCTACGAATACGCAGTTTTAGCAGTAAAGTATTCCAACTCTCCAAAGCACCAAGCAAATGTTCCTTCCTATTATCATCCTCTTGAATAAACTCTATTCCATCAATAGCGGTTTCAATAGCTTCTCTGAGCCACTTTGCAACAACAATGCCACTTAAAACTGGCTTAACTGTACTGCCGCGTTCAAACTTAAAAGAAGTTACAGCAGGTGCAAATTCCACCCCCAAAAACCTAGCAGCTTTAATTGCCACAGGATTCTCAACCAAACAACAGTTACCAGGTATCATCGTTGGTGCAAAAACTTCGATGTTTCCAAATGTATTCTTGGTTATTTCACCGCTCGCACTGGCTAATGGAGGGATGTATAATTCTGTGTCTTCAAAGCTATATAATCTTTCATCTTCTTCTTCTGCTTCGCCCTTAGGTCTTCCAACTGTCCTCTTTATCACCTTTTTACACCTGCTACCAGTTTTTAAAATTCGGCCGTTCATGTACCATTGTCTAGCACTTTTCAAATCCGCAATATCTCTTTTTGCATAAACTTTCAAAACCTTCCCAACTTTTCCATGTACTTTTAAATATCCACACTCTTTACATCCTGGCTTTACAATTTGAGTCTGTTTGATATCTTGTTCTAAAACATAATATGGGTGGTTTTTCAAATCCTGCACCGAATCTGGTATGCCTTCACTTTCATCTCTCTGAAAAAAATATTGATCTTCGTAATCATCAATTTTGGTTCTCTTTCTATGGTGAAGTGCTGTTATCACTTTTCTGAACCATTTCTCACCAAAGTCATCTTTAGTTATTCTTCTTTTTCTTACTTTAGAGTTCATCCATTGGGCATATCTCCGAGTTACATCTCTACAGCCATACTTCCGATCGTAAGCAATCACGTACCTCAACATATTTCTTTCGCAGCACGCCACGCCTTTCGGTGCCAACTTGGAATGAAGTCTGACCTGTTCAATGGTTTTGAGATTTACTGGGTCAACAGTTATCCATTTCTTAGAGAATTTGTCCCACACTTCACACCAAAAAATCGGATACTTGACCATATCTTTGTACGCATTGTTGCCATTCAAAGAAGTGTCAATCTTCATATTGGTAAAATCTGGCGGTTGACATGACATGATAAGTCGTGCGTTAACATTACAAGCCCTGAGCATTGCAACGAAACCTTGCACTGAAATATCAGGATCTCCGTGACCTTTACTGACGGCCCTTAAAAAGTCAGATCTTTTCAACGTCTTGAATTTTCTTTTGTTATTGGCGCTCATTTCAATTTCTTTCCAGGTTCTCATATAAAGTCCCACATTATCATATTTTTTAGTGATCTTCCAGTGTTTTTGCCATAACTCCATGCATTTCTTCAACCCATCTAATAATTTCCTAGTACTCCTAAGTGGGAGTTCCTCATCTTTCTGAGGATGCAGTAGCTCAAACACTTTCTCAGGAACTAAGTTGCTCAGTTTTCTAGACAAGCGCTTGCTGTTAATCCATTCATTTCGTATAAATCCATGAACCATCAAGCAAACTAGATACAACATGTGGAAATATTTTCTCCTTTTCCGTTCTTCATTAGAACAAACGTTGCGGCTTGTCCTTCTAGCATCACTATTCCTTTTACTAGAGGGCTTAATTTCAACAGATATATCTTCTACACCGGCCACCTCATTTCCATCTGTCACGTCTTCAAATTCCTCCGAATCATAATCTTCTTCAGATGACTGGATTTCCTCTACACTATCATCCGTCGGTACCGTAACGACGCCATCATCTGAAGAATCTAAGTTTACAGTAACAACGCTTTCTCGTGGCAATTCATTCAACCCTGTTTTAAACTTCTTCTTGGCATCTGGTAGGGGCTGGTTCTTCCTTCTGACTCTTCTTCTTCTACTCAGGGGCGCTTTTTCTGCCTCTTTCTCGTTAAGAGCCTTCCTTATTAGTTCAAAATATTCCTTGGGCAGGTCTTCATTCATTTTAGCGGAAAAATAGCGTCGTTATGTCTCTGCTAGTCGTCCTGCTTGAACTGCATAAAATTTGCATATATTGTGCATGCATTAAAGGTACTTAACCGCAATTTTCCATTTTCCGCCGCACTATATAGATGGTAGAAAAGCAAGAGGAGAATCTTACATAGTTAATCAAGATATGTATACATATTTCATTCACCTGTATTTATTCACAGTCTCCAATAGAGCAGTCAGATAATGATCGGTAATACGCCCTCGCTCTTTCATGATGGGCATTTGCGCTAGCGCTTGCTCCAGTTTTGCAAGGTATTCATAGTTAGATCCACTAGGTCCATGCGACACCGCAATTACTTTCGCAGTTTCATCCACGGTCTCTGGTCCGACGAAGGCCTCATTATCTATTGTACCAATGTACACCGAAGTAAGTAGTACCCGTTTACCCGATTTGTTGTGCCGAGGCAACTGTTCTAATGCTTCACCCAATTCTGCCTCGTGCTCCCGATTAGTTTCTAGATGCACCTCAACCTCATGTAGAGTGTACCCGTTTTGTTCTCTTACATTCAAATATTCTCTAACCTCTTGAGCATGTTCTGGTGGTATATAATACACTACCCCTATGGTGACTAAGTCGTCGGGATCCTGGATAGGTGCACTTTCACTATACAAATTCACATTCTTCAAGAAGGCAGTTTGCCTTATAATATCCTCATACGGGATTAGTGTGGCCACCCTTCCTGGGTTTGCAGGTGTACCCCTATGATCAGTGGAACTTTGCCAGAACCGACGAGCAAAACCGTGAATTATTGCCGGTATTCTATGCGTATAATGAGACGGAGGCTTGTAAATCAGAGATCCGTAGCCTAGGACCCAGATACCACTGTTGTCATTAGTCATTTGGCCATACAACTTTTTATAAGCCCAAACCAACGTCGTGATTGCTTCTTCCAAGGTCAAATCACCTCGAGACTAAACTCACAGCTAATATTGACCTTACCTTTTAGCGTTACCCAGAATACCAATAATCCCGCTCCTTGGCGAACCCAAAAAAAAAAAAAGGAAAAATTACTGGAGTGGCAAATTTTCTCATTCTCTTCATATAAACCACTAGGGAGGACGTCGAAGAGAAGTCTGCTAGGTGTTGGTGACAACTTCCAAGCTTCTCTTAACACAAGGGAACTATTGATAACCGCTGGTTGACATACGCCTTTAAAAGAGGTCATACATTGCGACACTCTCTCCCTCCCCTCTCACTGATGTTTTCTGTCTTCAATTTCTGGCAATAATCTTAAGACGAAACAGTCAAGTCCTAAGGAAGAAAACGCTTTTTGGTTGTTTTAAGTTGCCACTACGTAGTGGTCAATATGGAAGCCTCTGCGCAATGGAGAAACACCGGTGGCATAGGTCAGCGAACCATACAAGCGAGAACACTCTCATCACTTTATGAATCATCTCAGTATTTCACCGTTCGAGGAAAATCTTCTTTCGCAGGCCGAAGTCACCATGATATATTTGATACTTTTGAGATATCCTTGAAAGGTAAGCTTCTATGTTGTACGTTTATTTTTTTAACTTTCTTTGTTATAGCTTTTACTTCGATGATATGTTACTGCCCCATGTACGGTAAAAGATCATACGTTGCCAAAATCAAAAGACATGATTGCCTGTATGTTTTCCTCAGCCCATCAATGCGTAATACGGTCAGCTAAACGCTGCTCACAAGCCAAGGGCTTGCGTGTTGCTCGCGCATCGGTTGGATATCACTGGTAGGCCACTTCTTCAATATTTTGAAAATGAAACACGCTAAAGTTGAAAACTTAATCTTCAACCGTCCAAAAGGTGTAGGCAATTCCATCTAAGAGAATAAATTTAACATCCCACGATCCTTATCACATCCCATCCCTACACTAGGACATATGTTCCCAAACATTACAAAGTTCTTTCCTGATATCATTACTGATATAAGATTATGTCAATTATTGATACCATTAAAGACATGTAATATGCAACACTTGTCGAACAGATCATAGTTCAGTAGTCGATTATTATACTGTTACCCTCTCGTTATATAATTTTACTTTTTTTCCTTTCCTTCTTTTCAATTTCGAAACTGTACCACGAGAAACATTGTGTAGAAGAATCTTGTCCTCATTATATCTGGTTAGTACTATCGTATTCTTGTCCGGACATCTAAGTCAAGTTGATAAAAGTTTGGGGTTATCAAGTCAAGATAAGCAAGCTTGCAGAAGTCACCTTCTCTTTTCCGTTACTTCTTTTGTGAATATACACATACTTGTTTCTTCCAAAGGAAAAAATTGAATAAGCCTAAACATCGACCATCATTTTCTTTAATTCGTACTTGAGTTCCACTAGCTTACCTATTCACTAACGACAAAGTTTCTCAAAGGTTTTTATTTTTCATTTGCTTCAAGACTTTTCCGTTATTTCTTTAAACCTATACCCAATTCAAAGCAGAACCTTTTCTAATTTAATTCTCACTTATAATGGCAGCCAAGGATATTTCTACTGAAGTGCTGCAAAATCCTGAACTATATGGGCTGAGGCGGTCACATAGAGCTGCTGCGCATCAACAAAACTACTTCAACGATAGCGATGATGAGGACGATGAAGATAATATTAAACAGTCGAGGAGGAAGAGAATGACCACGATTGAAGACGACGAAGACGAATTTGAAGATGAAGAAGGCGAAGAAGATTCTGGAGAGGACGAAGATGAGGAAGATTTTGAAGAAGATGATGATTATTATGGCTCTCCTATAAAACAAAATCGATCAAAACCGAAATCAAGAACAAAATCAAAGTCTAAATCTAAGCCAAAATCTCAATCTGAAAAGCAATCTACAGTGAAAATACCAACAAGGTTTTCTAATCGTCAAAACAAAACGGTAAATTATAACATCGATTATAGCGATGATGACCTCTTAGAATCTGAAGATGACTATGGTTCCGAGGAGGCTTTATCAGAGGAAAATGTGCATGAAGCATCTGCCAATCCTCAACCAGAGGACTTCCACGGTATTGATATTGTTATCAATCACAGACTAAAGACATCTTTGGAAGAAGGAAAGGTCTTGGAAAAGACTGTTCCTGACCTCAATAACTGCAAGGAAAATTATGAATTCTTAATCAAATGGACAGATGAATCTCATCTCCACAATACTTGGGAAACTTATGAATCCATTGGCCAAGTCCGTGGATTGAAGAGGTTGGACAACTATTGTAAGCAATTCATCATCGAAGATCAACAAGTAAGATTAGATCCATACGTTACCGCCGAAGATATAGAGATCATGGACATGGAACGTGAACGTAGGCTTGATGAATTTGAGGAGTTCCACGTGCCAGAAAGGATTATTGATAGCCAACGTGCTTCGTTGGAAGACGGCACCTCACAATTACAGTATTTAGTTAAATGGCGTCGCCTAAATTACGACGAGGCTACTTGGGAGAATGCCACAGATATCGTGAAATTGGCACCTGAACAAGTGAAACATTTCCAAAACAGAGAAAACTCTAAGATCCTCCCACAATATTCCAGTAATTATACTTCACAGAGACCGCGTTTTGAGAAGTTAAGCGTGCAACCTCCGTTCATTAAAGGTGGGGAATTAAGAGATTTTCAACTGACTGGTATTAATTGGATGGCATTTTTGTGGTCCAAAGGCGATAATGGTATACTGGCAGATGAGATGGGCCTGGGAAAAACGGTCCAGACTGTCGCCTTTATCAGTTGGCTGATATTTGCTCGTAGACAAAACGGGCCTCACATTATTGTCGTTCCTTTATCGACAATGCCTGCCTGGTTGGATACTTTTGAGAAATGGGCGCCTGATTTGAATTGTATATGCTATATGGGCAACCAAAAATCAAGAGATACCATTCGAGAATATGAATTTTACACCAATCCAAGGGCAAAAGGGAAAAAAACAATGAAATTTAATGTTTTATTAACAACATACGAGTACATCTTAAAGGATCGTGCTGAATTAGGAAGTATAAAATGGCAATTTATGGCCGTTGACGAAGCTCATAGACTAAAAAATGCTGAATCATCCCTTTATGAATCATTAAACAGTTTCAAGGTCGCCAACCGTATGTTAATCACAGGCACACCTCTTCAGAATAATATTAAAGAGTTAGCTGCGTTGGTTAATTTCCTAATGCCCGGAAGGTTTACGATTGATCAGGAGATTGATTTTGAAAACCAAGATGAAGAGCAAGAAGAATATATTCATGATTTACACAGAAGAATACAGCCTTTTATTCTTCGTCGGTTGAAGAAAGACGTAGAAAAATCACTTCCATCAAAGACAGAGCGTATTTTAAGAGTTGAATTGTCCGACGTACAGACTGAGTACTATAAAAATATTCTGACTAAAAACTACTCTGCTTTAACTGCTGGAGCTAAAGGGGGTCATTTCTCTTTACTGAATATTATGAACGAGTTGAAAAAGGCATCGAACCATCCATATCTCTTCGATAATGCTGAAGAGCGCGTATTACAGAAATTTGGGGATGGTAAAATGACTCGAGAAAACGTACTAAGAGGTTTGATCATGTCTTCGGGTAAGATGGTTCTTTTAGACCAATTATTGACCAGATTGAAGAAAGATGGGCACCGCGTGTTGATTTTTTCACAAATGGTCAGAATGCTTGACATTTTAGGCGACTATTTATCCATTAAAGGTATTAACTTCCAAAGGTTAGATGGTACAGTACCATCTGCTCAAAGAAGAATATCTATTGATCATTTCAACTCTCCGGATTCAAACGACTTCGTATTTTTACTTTCTACTCGTGCTGGTGGTTTGGGTATCAACTTAATGACCGCCGATACCGTTGTGATTTTTGATTCCGATTGGAATCCGCAAGCCGATTTACAAGCAATGGCTAGAGCTCATCGTATTGGCCAAAAAAATCACGTTATGGTGTATAGGTTGGTTTCAAAAGACACAGTAGAGGAAGAGGTATTAGAAAGAGCACGGAAGAAAATGATTTTGGAATATGCTATTATTTCTCTTGGAGTGACAGATGGTAACAAATACACTAAGAAGAATGAACCAAATGCCGGTGAATTATCGGCAATCCTGAAGTTCGGTGCAGGCAATATGTTCACTGCCACAGACAACCAGAAAAAATTGGAGGATCTTAACTTGGATGATGTTTTGAATCATGCAGAGGATCACGTTACTACTCCAGACTTAGGAGAGTCGCATCTTGGCGGTGAAGAGTTTTTGAAGCAATTCGAAGTGACTGATTATAAAGCTGATGTAGATTGGGATGATATCATTCCAGAAGAAGAACTAAAAAAACTCCAAGATGAAGAGCAGAAACGCAAGGATGAAGAATATGTTAAAGAACAACTCGAAATGATGAATAGAAGGGATAACGCCCTGAAAAAAATAAAAAACAGTGTTAATGGTGATGGGACCGCCGCAAACTCAGATTCTGACGACGATAGTACTTCCAGATCTTCTAGAAGAAGAGCAAGAGCTAATGACATGGACTCTATTGGTGAATCGGAGGTGAGAGCTTTGTATAAAGCTATTTTAAAATTTGGCAACCTAAAGGAGATTTTGGACGAGTTGATTGCAGATGGAACCCTGCCGGTCAAATCATTTGAAAAATACGGTGAAACTTACGATGAAATGATGGAAGCAGCTAAAGACTGTGTACACGAGGAAGAGAAAAATAGAAAAGAAATCTTGGAGAAACTTGAGAAGGATGCTACCGCCTATAGAGCAAAGCTAAAAAGCGGTGAAATAAAAGCAGAGAACCAACCAAAGGATAATCCGTTGACTAGATTATCTTTAAAAAAAAGAGAAAAGAAAGCCGTCCTTTTCAACTTTAAAGGTGTTAAATCTTTAAACGCCGAATCTTTACTAAGTAGAGTGGAGGATTTAAAGTACTTGAAGAACTTGATAAATTCAAACTACAAAGATGATCCATTAAAGTTTAGCCTAGGCAACAACACACCTAAGCCTGTACAGAATTGGTCATCTGATTGGACGAAAGAGGAAGATGAGAAGCTATTGATTGGTGTTTTCAAATATGGATATGGTTCCTGGACACAAATAAGAGACGATCCATTTCTAGGCATTACTGATAAAATATTCTTGAATGAAGTTCACAATCCGGTAGCAAAAAAGTCGGCAAGCTCCTCTGATACAACACCAACACCCTCAAAGAAAGGAAAGGGAATAACGGGTTCTTCAAAAAAAGTACCTGGTGCCATTCACTTGGGCAGAAGAGTTGATTATCTATTATCCTTCTTAAGAGAAGGCCTAAATACAAAGAGTCCCAGTGCTGACATAGGCTCGAAAAAACTCCCTACTGGTCCTTCCAAAAAGAGACAAAGAAAACCTGCTAATCACAGCAAATCCATGACTCCAGAAATTACAAGTTCTGAGCCTGCAAATGGCCCGCCAAGCAAACGTATGAAAGCCCTCCCAAAAGGTCCTGCCGCCTTAATAAATAACACGAGATTGTCTCCAAACAGCCCCACGCCCCCATTAAAGTCCAAGGTTTCCAGAGATAATGGTACAAGGCAATCAAGCAACCCCAGTAGCGGCAGCGCTCACGAAAAAGAATATGACAGCATGGATGAAGAAGACTGTCGACACACAATGAGTGCAATACGTACTTCTTTGAAGCGACTTAGAAGAGGCGGCAAAGGTCTTGATCGTAAGGAATGGGCCAAAATTTTGAAGACCGAATTAACTACGATTGGTAATCATATCGAATCACAAAAGGGCTCATCGAGAAAGGCAAGCCCAGAAAAATATCGCAAGCACCTTTGGTCTTACAGTGCCAACTTTTGGCCTGCCGACGTTAAGAGTACAAAGCTGATGGCAATGTACGACAAGATAACAGAGTCTCAAAAGAAGTGAAACAATTTTTCTTCACCACATTTTCCATTGTTCCTTCCCCCCATAACTATAAACGTATTTATGTATATATATTTGCGTGTAAGTGTGTGTACTATAGGGCACCGTAAAGTAATAATGCTTAATTAGTTACTACTATGACTATATAAGAGGTCATACTGTATGAAGCCACAAAGCAGATAGATCAATCATGTTTAACGAAAACTGTTAATCGAAGATTATTTCTTTTTTTTTTTCTCTTTCCTTTTTACAAAGAAAATTTTTTTTGCGCTTTTTGCCATCACCATCGCAAGTTCTGGGACAATTGTTCTCTTTCGCTCCAGTTCCAAGGAAAGAGGTTTCTGTTTTACTTAATAGAAAGTGTCATCTTGTATTTTATATCTCTTCTTTCTTGTATAAAATTCTTTAGTTTTGATTTTGTATTTTTAGGACAGTGAGCTACGAAGTAACATTTTTACTTAATAACCGTTTGAAGCATAGAGCAGGCCCTGGTACCACCACCTAATATCTGGCTTTTTATTCAATAAAAACTCAAAAAAAAAAATCCAAAAAAAACTAAAAAACCAATAAAAATAAAATGGCTGATATTACTGATAAGACAGCTGAACAATTGGAAAACTTGAATATTCAAGATGACCAAAAGCAAGCCGCCACTGGTTCAGAAAGCCAATCTGTTGAAAACTCTTCTGCATCATTATATGTTGGTGACTTAGAACCTTCTGTTTCCGAAGCCCACTTATATGATATCTTCTCTCCAATCGGTTCAGTCTCCTCCATTCGTGTCTGTCGTGATGCCATCACTAAGACCTCTTTGGGCTATGCTTATGTTAACTTTAACGACCATGAAGCCGGCAGAAAAGCAATTGAGCAATTGAACTACACTCCAATCAAGGGTAGATTATGCCGTATTATGTGGTCTCAACGTGACCCATCATTGAGAAAGAAGGGTTCTGGTAACATCTTTATCAAGAACTTGCACCCTGATATTGACAACAAGGCTTTGTATGACACTTTCTCTGTGTTTGGTGACATCTTGTCCAGCAAGATTGCCACCGACGAAAACGGAAAATCCAAGGGTTTTGGGTTTGTTCACTTCGAAGAAGAAGGTGCTGCCAAGGAAGCTATTGATGCTTTGAATGGTATGCTGTTGAACGGTCAAGAAATTTATGTTGCTCCTCACTTGTCCAGAAAGGAACGTGACTCTCAATTGGAAGAGACTAAGGCACATTACACTAACCTTTATGTGAAAAACATCAACTCCGAAACTACTGACGAACAATTCCAAGAATTGTTTGCCAAATTTGGTCCAATTGTTTCTGCCTCTTTGGAAAAGGATGCTGATGGAAAATTGAAGGGTTTCGGGTTTGTTAACTACGAAAAGCATGAAGACGCTGTGAAAGCTGTTGAAGCTTTGAATGACTCTGAACTAAATGGAGAAAAGTTATACGTTGGTCGTGCCCAAAAGAAGAATGAACGTATGCATGTCTTGAAGAAGCAATACGAAGCTTACAGATTGGAAAAAATGGCCAAGTACCAAGGTGTTAATTTGTTTGTTAAGAACTTAGATGACAGCGTTGATGACGAAAAGTTGGAAGAAGAATTTGCTCCATATGGTACTATCACTTCTGCAAAGGTTATGAGAACCGAAAACGGTAAGTCTAAGGGTTTTGGTTTTGTTTGTTTCTCAACTCCAGAGGAAGCTACTAAGGCCATTACAGAAAAGAACCAACAAATTGTTGCTGGTAAGCCATTATACGTTGCCATTGCTCAAAGAAAAGACGTAAGACGTTCTCAATTGGCTCAACAAATCCAAGCCAGAAATCAAATGAGATACCAGCAAGCTACTGCTGCCGCTGCCGCCGCCGCTGCCGGTATGCCAGGTCAATTCATGCCTCCAATGTTCTATGGTGTTATGCCACCAAGAGGTGTTCCATTCAACGGTCCAAACCCACAACAAATGAACCCAATGGGCGGTATGCCAAAGAACGGCATGCCACCTCAATTCAGAAATGGTCCGGTTTACGGCGTTCCCCCACAAGGTGGTTTCCCAAGAAATGCCAACGATAACAACCAATTTTATCAACAAAAGCAAAGACAAGCTTTGGGTGAACAATTATACAAGAAGGTTTCTGCTAAGACTTCAAATGAAGAAGCAGCTGGTAAAATTACTGGTATGATTTTGGATTTGCCACCTCAAGAGGTCTTCCCATTGTTGGAAAGTGATGAATTGTTCGAACAACACTACAAAGAAGCTTCTGCTGCCTATGAGTCTTTCAAAAAGGAGCAAGAACAACAAACTGAGCAAGCTTAATGCTCTATGTAATCACCTACTTCCCTACTCAACAAACTTATCATCTTTTTTTTCTCCCTTCCCTTTTTTTTTTGTCTTAAATACTAGTTATTATCCTTTGTAACCTAAATACTCGCTCTTATTGACAAAATGCAAACGTTTTTTGTTTTTAACTGTCAAGAGAAGTATCATTTTACTATTATTAGACTTCATTACTGAGTTTATTAGTTGCGTTTTTTTGAGGTCTCATTATTAACGGCAGAATGTTAGTTTTCGCGGAAAATAAACAAAATAGCACGGAAAAAAGACCAACAGGTTCCAGGAAAATACTAATTTACAAAAAATTGACAAATCAAGTGAGGGTACCTTGCTATTCATCACCGCATTCAACTAACTGGAGGTACAAAGCTGATAAAATTTCACAGAGCAAAGTCTCACTTAGCTTTTACTTTATGAAATTTGACCTTTAATAACCGAAGGTCATCGTAATACGCAACTCAGACAGTTTTAAGTGGATTTTTAGGGTCGCAATTAAAAACACTCAAAAATTAACCGGAGGTTGAGCAAGGGAAAGCAACCGTAACAGAAATCCTTTATTTCCTCCTGGAAGTGAAATAAAAACGCAGTTAACTTTAAAAAGGAAAGTTAGTTGATAATTATGTCTGGAACTTTTCATGGCGATGGGCATGCTCCCATGTCGCCCTTTGAAGATACATTTCAATTTGAAGATAATAGCAGTAATGAAGATACACATATTGCACCTACCCATTTTGATGATGGTGCAACAAGCAACAAATACAGCCGGCCACAGGTCAGCTTCAATGATGAAACACCCAAAAATAAACGTGAAGATGCAGAAGAATTCACATTTAACGATGACACAGAATATGACAATCATTCCTTTCAGCCAACACCGAAACTTAATAATGGATCTGGGACGTTTGATGATGTGGAATTAGACAATGATAGTGGTGAACCGCACACTAACTACGATGGTATGAAAAGATTCCGGATGGGTACAAAAAGGAATAAAAAAGGAAACCCAATAATGGGAAGATCTAAGACCTTGAAATGGGCTAGGAAGAACATTCCAAACCCATTTGAAGACTTTACGAAGGATGATATTGACCCTGGTGCCATAAATCGTGCGCAAGAACTAAGGACTGTGTATTACAATATGCCCTTACCAAAAGATATGATAGATGAAGAAGGCAACCCCATTATGCAGTATCCTCGTAATAAAATCAGAACTACCAAATATACCCCGTTAACATTCTTACCAAAAAACATTCTATTTCAGTTTCATAATTTCGCCAACGTTTATTTCTTAGTTTTAATTATTTTAGGTGCATTTCAAATTTTTGGTGTCACGAACCCTGGTTTAAGTGCGGTTCCGTTAGTTGTCATTGTTATAATCACTGCGATCAAGGATGCTATTGAAGACTCAAGAAGAACCGTCCTAGATTTAGAGGTGAATAATACCAAGACACATATTTTAGAAGGTGTTGAGAACGAAAATGTCTCAACCGATAATATTTCATTGTGGAGAAGGTTTAAGAAAGCAAACTCTAGACTCCTTTTCAAGTTTATACAATATTGTAAAGAACATTTAACTGAAGAGGGCAAAAAGAAGAGAATGCAGAGAAAGCGTCATGAACTAAGAGTACAAAAAACTGTTGGAACGAGTGGACCCAGATCCTCTCTAGACTCCATTGACAGTTACAGAGTATCTGCAGATTATGGCCGTCCTTCATTGGATTATGATAATTTGGAACAAGGGGCCGGTGAAGCCAATATAGTTGATAGATCCCTACCACCCAGAACTGATTGTAAATTTGCCAAGAATTATTGGAAAGGTGTCAAGGTTGGTGATATTGTTCGTATCCATAACAATGATGAAATCCCTGCTGACATTATCTTACTTTCAACGTCGGATACAGATGGTGCCTGCTACGTAGAAACTAAAAATTTGGATGGTGAAACAAACTTAAAGGTACGCCAATCCTTGAAGTGTACCAATACTATAAGAACGTCAAAAGATATTGCTAGAACAAAATTCTGGATCGAAAGTGAAGGGCCCCACTCAAATTTGTACACTTATCAAGGTAATATGAAATGGAGAAATCTTGCAGATGGCGAGATACGAAATGAGCCAATTACTATTAATAACGTTCTGCTTCGTGGTTGCACTCTTAGAAATACTAAGTGGGCAATGGGTGTTGTAATGTTTACCGGTGATGACACAAAAATCATGTTAAACTCTGGCATTACACCCACCAAGAAGTCCAGGATTTCAAGAGAACTAAACTTCTCTGTGGTGATAAATTTCGTGCTACTTTTCATCTTATGTTTTGTTTCTGGTATTGCAAATGGTGTATATTACGACAAAAAAGGCAGATCACGGTTTTCCTATGAATTTGGAACAATTGCTGGGTCAGCGGCGACAAACGGTTTCGTCTCATTTTGGGTTGCTGTTATTCTTTACCAATCTTTAGTCCCAATCTCTTTGTACATTTCTGTGGAGATCATCAAAACTGCACAAGCGGCCTTCATTTACGGAGACGTTTTACTCTACAATGCCAAATTGGATTATCCTTGTACACCAAAATCCTGGAATATTTCTGACGATTTAGGTCAAGTGGAATATATATTTTCTGATAAAACAGGTACATTAACTCAAAATGTAATGGAGTTTAAAAAATGTACTATCAATGGTGTTTCATATGGAAGAGCTTACACCGAAGCGTTAGCGGGATTAAGAAAAAGACAGGGTATCGACGTCGAAACCGAAGGTAGGCGTGAGAAGGCCGAAATTGCCAAAGATAGGGATACAATGATCGATGAACTGAGAGCTTTATCAGGAAATTCACAATTTTATCCCGAAGAAGTTACCTTTGTATCAAAGGAGTTCGTTCGCGATTTGAAAGGGGCTAGTGGTGAAGTACAACAAAGATGCTGTGAGCACTTTATGTTAGCATTAGCTTTATGTCACTCCGTCCTGGTAGAAGCAAACCCGGACAATCCAAAAAAACTGGATTTAAAAGCTCAATCTCCAGACGAAGCAGCGTTAGTAGCCACAGCTAGAGATGTAGGATTCAGTTTTGTTGGAAAAACCAAAAAAGGGTTGATAATTGAAATGCAAGGTATTCAAAAAGAATTTGAGATTCTAAATATTTTGGAGTTTAATTCATCGAGAAAAAGAATGTCCTGTATTGTCAAAATTCCGGGTCTGAACCCAGGGGACGAGCCTAGAGCACTTTTAATTTGTAAAGGTGCAGATTCCATTATATACTCAAGATTAAGTCGCCAGAGTGGTAGCAATAGTGAAGCTATTTTGGAAAAAACTGCTTTGCATTTAGAGCAGTACGCTACTGAAGGTTTAAGAACGTTATGCATAGCTCAAAGGGAGTTAAGTTGGTCTGAATACGAAAAATGGAACGAAAAGTACGATATTGCTGCTGCATCATTAGCAAACAGAGAGGATGAATTAGAAGTTGTTGCAGATTCCATTGAACGCGAATTGATATTATTGGGCGGTACAGCTATCGAAGATCGTTTACAAGATGGTGTTCCGGATTGTATAGAGTTGCTTGCAGAGGCAGGAATTAAATTATGGGTTCTTACGGGTGATAAAGTTGAAACAGCTATAAACATTGGATTTTCTTGCAACCTTTTGAATAATGAAATGGAATTGTTAGTCATTAAAACAACCGGTGATGACGTGAAAGAATTCGGATCAGAGCCAAGTGAAATTGTGGATGCTTTACTCTCCAAATACTTGAAGGAGTATTTCAACTTAACCGGTTCAGAAGAAGAGATTTTTGAAGCTAAAAAGGATCACGAATTTCCGAAGGGTAATTACGCTATCGTTATCGATGGTGATGCTTTGAAATTGGCGCTATATGGTGAAGATATAAGAAGAAAGTTTCTTTTACTCTGCAAGAATTGTAGAGCTGTCTTATGCTGTAGAGTATCTCCATCTCAAAAAGCAGCCGTTGTTAAGTTGGTCAAGGATTCTTTAGATGTCATGACACTAGCCATCGGCGATGGTTCCAACGACGTCGCCATGATTCAATCTGCGGATGTTGGTATTGGTATTGCCGGTGAAGAAGGTCGACAAGCTGTTATGTGCTCAGACTACGCCATTGGTCAATTCAGATATTTGGCTAGATTGGTCCTCGTTCACGGTAGGTGGTCTTATAAGAGACTGGCAGAAATGATTCCTGAGTTTTTTTACAAAAATATGATTTTTGCTTTGGCATTGTTCTGGTATGGTATCTATAATGATTTTGATGGGTCTTACCTGTATGAATACACATACATGATGTTCTATAATTTGGCGTTTACATCCCTACCAGTCATCTTCTTAGGTATTCTGGACCAGGACGTGAATGACACAATATCATTAGTGGTCCCTCAGTTATACCGTGTTGGAATTTTAAGGAAAGAATGGAACCAAAGAAAGTTCTTATGGTATATGTTGGACGGATTATATCAGTCTATTATCTGTTTTTTTTTCCCTTACTTGGTTTATCACAAAAATATGATAGTTACGAGCAATGGGTTAGGATTGGATCATCGTTATTTTGTCGGTGTTTATGTGACCACTATTGCTGTAATTTCGTGTAACACATATGTTTTATTACACCAATATAGATGGGATTGGTTTAGTGGATTATTCATTGCACTGTCTTGCCTCGTAGTTTTTGCATGGACGGGAATATGGTCTTCTGCGATAGCTAGTAGAGAATTTTTCAAAGCTGCAGCGCGTATCTATGGAGCACCTTCATTTTGGGCTGTTTTCTTTGTTGCCGTGCTGTTCTGCTTACTACCCCGTTTCACATATGACAGTTTTCAAAAATTTTTCTACCCAACTGACGTGGAAATAGTAAGAGAGATGTGGCAACATGGCCATTTCGATCATTATCCTCCTGGTTACGATCCAACAGATCCCAACAGACCCAAGGTCACAAAAGCTGGGCAACACGGAGAGAAGATTATAGAAGGCATAGCACTTTCCGACAACTTAGGAGGATCGAACTATTCAAGGGATAGTGTTGTCACAGAGGAGATTCCAATGACTTTCATGCACGGTGAAGATGGAAGTCCTAGCGGATATCAGAAGCAAGAAACCTGGATGACTTCACCCAAGGAAACACAAGATCTTCTTCAATCGCCCCAATTTCAGCAGGCCCAAACGTTCGGAAGAGGCCCATCAACCAACGTCAGGTCATCCTTGGACCGCACAAGAGAACAGATGATCGCCACTAACCAACTAGATAACCGCTACTCTGTGGAAAGAGCGAGAACATCTCTAGATCTACCAGGCGTAACTAACGCAGCCTCCTTAATCGGAACACAACAGAACAATTAATAATGATATCCGAACCATAGCTGATGGAACTCCGCTTTTCACTGTATATATAATATTACATAATATTACCGGATAAGCCTTAGAAGCCTTAGAAGCCCTGGAATTCATGCATACTACAGCGTTAACTCTTTCTTTTGGCAAGTTTTAGTAGCGGACGTGTGGGTTTCTTTGTTCTATAATTAACACTCCCGGTTAACCCGGATCGCTATTATTCAAGGACGCACAATGGTGGGCTAATTTTTTCTTCCGATGGAAAACTGACGCCAGCACTTTCCAGCGCTGGGAACTCTCCACTAACTGGCAAAAAAATTGATTAAGGTCATGATCAAAGGAATTTTTGAAATGTTGTAAAGTAGAGTTAAGAATTAATCAAGCCGTGATACGTATGTTTTTGACTAGGTGAGAGACTATATTTATCAAAAATAGTTTTTTATACTAACAGAAAGTTTATTATATCATAGAAATCCTAGGCCTATTGTTATTATTTGCGTGAAAAAAGGTTCATGCCTAGTTATTCAGGATATTAATCAGGCATAGTCATAGTTTTGTAATACACGTCTTTCACTCCTATTTCCGGTTAACATTCGCTAATATCCATCAAATTATTGACTTTTTTTTCAGTGGATTTGTTGTTAATAAAGGAAACAATCAGATCAGCCATTTAGGGAAGTCTTTTAAGAAAGCTCAGAAGGAGATCTAAGACAAGAAGCAAGGCAGTCTTGATTTATCGCTCAAAACCAATAGCACATGCCGAAGAATAGTCACCACCATCGTTCCAGTTCGGTTAATTCCACAAAGAGTCGTTCTACGGAATCTACGAATAAATGGAAAATTCCGCACTATTATCGCAGATCCGCTAGCGGCAGCACACAAGCTTCGCCGGACAGGAACTCCTCAACAGGCTCGTGTAGCACTCCAGTACTACCTACTATGAATGTTATGTCTAGCCCGAAAAAAGTTTTGCTAGAGGATCCCAGAGACAACCATACTAAGGCAAAGAAGAGTAGTAGAAAGAAATCAGGTGAAATGGTCTTCGTCAATTATACTGTACAGGACACGGCTAACGAAAATGATACTGACTTGCAAACCCAGCCGGTTTCTGTGCCAGCACCAAAGGCGAAATTAAAGAAGAAATCCTCCAAAAGGAGAATGCTGAAGATATTTGGATCGTCAAAGAACGAACACATAGAGGACATCGTTGAAGAGCAACCAATGGTGCTTCAAATGGATTCAGAATCTAAACCCCTTTCGGGAACCCCTATCTCAGAAAGCGGAATCGATGCCTCGTCACTAACAACCAAAAGATCTTATAACTCGTTCTTAAAACACAATAGGCTAAACGGTAAAACTCCGTTCTCTGGAAACTTGTCCTTTCCATCATTAAACATGATGGGTAACACTACTGATCTGCCTATTGACAATAACGATTTTTGTTCCGAGAAAGAAGTCGTTCCGAAATCAACTCATGATCCTTCACTAGCAAAACCGCCATCAAGGTTCACTGGAAGCGAAACAAATTCTACTCCCAACTTATCAAGTATACCTCTCATGAACACAAAAAATACAAGATTGAAGTACAATAAAGTGGCGCCTCAGAGTTCAGACCGACAAAAGTCACAGGAAAGTGGGCTATATCATTCTACCGAATCATTCAACTTCAAAGATCAAAACTACAGTAACAATAAATCCTCTTTAAGTCTGAACTCCGATTTAAGTACACCCCACTTTGCAAAGCATTCACCTGATTCACCAAGAACTTCAAGATCTTTCAACTGCGGAGACTCACAAAGTAAAGTTAAATTACCGGAAGAAAATGACGCTTCTATTGCATTTAGTAAGATGTTTACTAGAAAACGAGCCAACACTGGCGGGTCCACGTGTTCGCTAGCCTCACCCACTATTGCACAAACTATTCAGCAATCAAATATAAAAGTTAATAAATTGCCAACTCAGCGAACCACTTCAGTTGGCTCATTATCATCCATGTCAAATCGTTATTCACCAATAAGAGTTGCATCGCCAGGAAGAGCAAGATCCGCAACTCGTGGGTCTTCCCTTTATAGATTATCCAGAGACCTTAATTCTTTACCAAGCGTCACTGATCTACCAGAAATGGATAGTACAACCCCAGTTAACGAAATATTCTTGGATGGCCAACCACAGCATAAAAGTGGCAGTGTTAAAGGAGGGCATAGGAAGAAACAAGAATCTATCTCTGATGCTCAAAGAATTCAAAATTCTAATTCGTACATTACAACACCTTCATCTTCTCTAGTGACTCCTCCTTACTACATGACAGGTTACACATTACCAAGTTCTGCATCTGCTTCTTCAACTCCAAATGTGCTTGAAACACACAATATGAACTTTGTTCCAAGTACCAGTACTGTTACAAGTTATCGCCCATCTAGCAATTTTTCCTCATTTGACAAAGAATACAGTAACGAAAACGACGCTAGTGGGGAATTCTCTGCTTTCAATACTCCAATGGAGAATATACCGGCACTAAAAGGTATACCTAGATCCACGTTAGAAGAAAATGAAGAAGAGGATGTCCCAGTACAAGATATTCCGAATACGGCACACTTCCAAAGAAGGGATATTATGGGGATGGATACTCACAGAAAGGATGACAGTTTAGATTTTAACTCTTTGATGCCACACGGTAGTACAACTAGTAGCAGCATCGTAGATTCTGTTATGACGAACTCAATATCCACTACAACAAGCAACGCGACCGGAAACTACTTTCAAGATCAAGATAAGTATACATTGGTAAATACGGGATTGGGATTGAGTGATACAAACCTCGATCATTTTATTAGATCTCAATGGAAACACGCTTCTCGATCAGAATCCAATAACAATACCGGAAATCGCGTTTCTTACAGTGGCTCAACACCAAACAATGTTGATACAACAAAGACTAATTTGCAAGTGTATACCGAGTTCGATTTTGAAAACCCAGAGTCGTTTTTCCATGAGCAATCGAAGCTACTAGGTGAGATGGGCCACAGCAATAACAACAGCAACAGCGCCATCAACATGAATGAACCCAAGTCTGCGGATACATACATTGGAAATATATCTCCGGATACTTCAGCAACTGTTTCATTAGGCGACCTGATGGGCTCAAACGTTTCAAACAACAGTGAAAGAAATTTTTACGATGGTCATACTTTCGTTCCACAGTATCAAGCAAACTCATCTGTGGAAAACTCAAATAATCAAAATGCAGCACCAATTGCAAATAACGACATTGATAATAATTTACAGTCTTTTTATTTTGATAATAGCAACTAAAAAAGGAATGAAAAAAAAGAAGTTCAAAAATAGTAACAGATATCTTTCGAAAAAGTTAAAAACTGGTAAAAAATTTTGAATAGAGTATATAAAAACTAATAAATATGTTTAGTTTTCATACACCATAGAATAACTACTTGAGATATTATTTCATTTTCGTTTTCATTTTTTTCTTTTCAATAAGGTAACAGAAAGTTATTTATGCATTCTTGTTCTACATGACTTATGTATACTAATAAGCTACTACAGGTATTTTGGTAGTATGGCTTTTAAATGAGTTATTAATTCTTGATCAGTCCCTGTAGGATTATCAAACTGCCACCTAATCGCTTCATTATTAATTTTACCCAGCCATGGACCTGGCTTCATTTGAAGTAGTTTTGCCATTTGTTTTCCGTCCACTATTGGTTTTAGTTCATGACAATTATTCAAATTATTGTCAAATATGTAAGAATAAAATTCATTGTAATTTTGGAAAAGTAATTCAATTTTTTTAGTTTCAAGCTTGGGAATCTTTAAAAACGCATCTGATAGAGATGCAAAATGTGCTGTTTCCCATTCGCCATTAAAGTTCCGTAGAAATATACCGATTTCGGATTTTTTTAGCTGGGAGCGATCTGCAAACTTAGCAAGTATTTCCTCATATGAACATATTGAATCTACGGTCTTGGCAATAACTGCTGCATCATTTTTACTCAGCTTCAATCCTTCCTTCACAATGCTTTCTGTCACCGAAACCAGGTTGTTAATTTTCTTCTTTGGGTTCCCGATAATTTGTAAATTAGCCATGGGGGACAGGATCGCACTCAATATAAAATTTTGCTGAAATCCTGGCGAACGACCAATTTTTTCCCTTAAGATAGGAAGCTTCTCTAAAAACATTGGATATAATTCAATAAAACTTTTCAAGTGTGAGTTTAGTATGTTATCATTGTATACATGATTAATTTTGTCCATATCTTGACAATTCTCTTCGTTGAATTTTACGACGGAGCTATCATTATGCCAAAAAAAGATAACATTTTCAAGATGAGCCCTTTGAATCAGCTGCAAAGCCAATAAAGGGGTTGGTCCTACTAATATTTTCTCCATCTCCACACCAACTCGCTCTCTAGAAATTTTTGAATTGAATGCAACATTAATCTGAGGATCGCCCATTTCAGCCATCACTTCCGGATCTATGGTAAAGTTGAATCTAGAAGCAAAACGGATCAACCTCAAAACTCTCAAGGGATCATCCAAAAATGTTTGTTTTGCAGGAAGCGGAGTACGGAGAACGCCATCTTTTAGATCTTGCAGACCTCTCTTGGTGAAATCTTCCACTTCACCTTTATGAATGTTATAGAAGAGAGCGTTCAATGTAGCATCCCTTCTTAAAGCGTCTTCCTCGGGTGTGCCAAAGCACACTTTAGGTATCCTGGAAAGTTCAGTATACTTTTCAGATCTTAAATTGACAAAATCCACTTCAACGCCAAAGAGCTTAGTAGTGGCAGTTTCCAGATGCTTGGATTTCTCGGGATTCTTGTCAATCTTGTGGATATTATGAGGCTTGGCTCCATATTTGGCGTAATGTTGTTGCAAATACTCGTTCAAACCAGTAGCAAATTGCTCACCTGACATCACATTGATGGCAATATCCAAGTCGTGAGAACCTTGTCCCAGAAGCTTGTCACGCACCCATCCGCCCGTGATCCGAAGAGTCAATGGCTCAGGCTTATTGTGGTACTTTTGATTGTACAAGTCTGTATAATCGTTCAGCAAGTTACAGATGTTCTGTTCCACTTTGGTTAAGGTGATTTTGGGTGCATTTAGAACAAAATTAGAATTCGTCATCGTTTTCTGAGCAGCACTATTCATCAGTAGAGATATAGTAGACCGTAGCATACACAAAAAAAGCACCTATAACCCACGGATACAATTTAATCTCGAGGGAAGCGTTGCGATGTATTATGTCGTTTCCTTTAGTACATTGTTAATATGGTAGATTTTTGCGATTCATTTTTCAACTTTTCAACCCTAACGAATGGTTTTTTAGGGCTGAGTAACGACAAGAACACAACCCTAAAAATCAGATGACCTAAGGGTTTGGTGAATCGAGAAAGTATGCCCTATTTTACCCGCCCATACACCCCATAAGCCTTAACCGCAGCCCTCCTCTCCCCTAAACGTTTCTTTTTCTTTTTCCATTTTTTTTTTTTTTTTTAGTTTTACTTTCTTTTTATTCGGAAAAATCTTTTCTATATTTTTCAAGGGTAACCTCATCGCCATGCAATTAATCACATAGACTCCTTAAGTAACAATGGCAAGGCGATAATTTTAAGAGAATTGCAGACGCTGTACATAGATCGTTATCAGCAAAACATATATTCGCATCGAAGGCGTTGCTTGTCCCTGAGGTAGCTACTTGCGGTTTTCATCAAGCGGCCAATTTAATCATTCTATCAGCATTATTTTAAAATAGGGGGACTTAACCTTTATATTAGTACCACTTATTTTATAGATCTGCTGGAGAAAAATAAACAGATAAAAAAAAGGGAAAAAAAGAATAAGACTGTCTTGGTGAGGATATTCAGTTGCGTGAAATCATGACGAAACTAATCGCTCCTTCAGAAATCGTGGGCGGAGTGCCCGTCTTCAAACCCACATACGAGCAATTCGAAGATTTCTATGCATACTGCAAGGCCATAAACAAATATGGCATGAAGAGTGGTGTTGTGAAAGTAATCCCACCTAAAGAATGGAAAGACAAATTAGATCTGCCTTATTCTGCGGAAACGCTCCAAAAGATCAAGATTAAATCACCTATTCAGCAGCATATTTCTGGTAATAAAGGTCTTTTTATGGTGCAGAACGTGGAGAAAAACAAGACCTATAACATTATACAGTGGAAAGATCTTTCCAAGGACTATGTGCCTCCGGAGGATCCTAAAGCAAGACGTAATTCTAGGAAAGGCTCCGTTTCCAAATCCACGAAGTTGAAACTGAAAAATTTTGAATCGTCTTTTAATATTGATGATTTTGAACAGTTTAGGACGGAGTATACAATAGATTTATCTGACTTGCAAAATACGGAGAGATTAAAGTTCTTGGAAGAGTATTATTGGAAAACGCTAAATTTTACTACGCCTATGTACGGCGCAGATACACCAGGATCAATCTTTCCTGAAGGGCTGAACGTTTGGAATGTTGCCAAACTACCGAACATCTTGGACCATATGGAAACAAAGGTTCCTGGGGTGAATGACTCCTATCTATACGCTGGTCTATGGAAGGCTTCTTTTTCTTGGCACTTGGAAGATCAGGACCTGTATTCCATAAATTATATTCATTTCGGTGCCCCAAAACAGTGGTATTCGATACCGCAAGAGGATAGGTTCAAATTCTACAAATTCATGCAGGAGCAATTTCCCGAAGAAGCCAAAAATTGTCCTGAATTTTTAAGACATAAAATGTTTTTGGCTTCACCCAAACTGCTGCAGGAAAATGGCATACGATGCAATGAAATTGTCCACCATGAAGGCGAATTCATGATCACTTATCCCTATGGTTACCATGCAGGGTTCAATTATGGATATAACTTGGCAGAATCCGTCAACTTTGCTTTGGAGGAATGGCTACCGATTGGGAAGAAAGCTGGAAAATGCCACTGCATTTCAGACTCAGTGGAAATAGATGTTAAGAAACTCGCTAAATCTTGGAGGGACAATAATAAAGAGTCGAAAGGAACGCCACCCCTTAATCAATTACCCAATCCTGCCATGCCCTTACTTCACAGGCCAACTTTAAAAGAAATGGAAAGCAGCTCGCTTAGATCTACAAGCCCAGATGTGGGTCATTTTTCAAACTTTAAATCCAAGAGCTCTGGTGTTTCTTCTCCCTTATTATCACGTATGAAAGATTATTCCAACATTGTCGAGCCCACACTAGAAGATCCAACTTTGAAATTAAAAAGAATCTCTTCTTTTCAAGAACAGGCCTTAAACAAACTTTTGAAAGGAGAAACTTCGCAAACGGCGATGCTCACAGATCACGAAGACAACATAGTGGCCATGAGCCTTACTTCAATGGCAAACAGTGCGGCGTCTTCTCCGAGGTTGCCACTGTCAAGATTGAATTCATCTAATGAACTCTCAAATGCCCAACCATTGCTTGACATGACAAACAATACTCTTGCCTTCCCGCGACCTAATGGACCATCTGGATTGAACCCTTTATTATATATCTCTAACAAGAATATTAGCGGGATATCTCACTCGGCTCCACATTCTCCAGTGAATCCAAATATATCGCTAATAAAACGAGTTAAGTCTCCCAACATTGTAACATTAAATATATCCAGGGAATCGTCAAGAAGCCCTATAGCTCTGAATTACGAGGCAAGACAACAACATTCGCAACAACATTCATTCTCCACACCATCAACCGTGTCAAATCTCTCTACTTCTGTGCTCGGGCCACTGAGTGACACAAACGACATAAAAACACCGCACCCTGAAAGGCCAAATCACAAGACAGCAAATAGAATACTCAAAAAGGAATCTCCTGTCGAGACATCAAAATCAAATCTTATACTTTCAAAGGTTGCATCCACTCGCCAAGAGGATTCGTTTACAAGCCGAAATGACGATCTGGACAAAGAACAAGGCTCTTCTCCATTAAACTCTAAGTTTGCGCCCGAAGAAATCGTGTTATCAGGTAAGAACAAGATTTATATTTGTAAGGAATGCCAAAGAAAGTTCTCTTCTGGTCACCATCTTACAAGACACAAAAAATCCGTCCACTCTGGTGAGAAACCTCATTCTTGTCCCAAATGTGGCAAAAGATTTAAAAGGAGAGATCACGTTCTGCAGCACTTGAATAAGAAAATACCGTGTATTTCAAACGAAACAACAGTAGATGCTCCAATAATGAACCCTACAGTGCAACCGCAGGACGGGAAAGCGGCCATTAATCAACAGAGTACACCTTTAAGCTGACTCACGATTGCCAGTTGTTTACCGAGATCTCTCATTTTGAAGACTCTTAAAATGTGCTCGGTCGGCCGGGAATTCGCGAAAACCCACATTCACTAATAAATACCATTACAATAACCATCATTATATAGATACACATGTGTAGAAAAGGATAATATACGTATATATATTTGTTTGTAAATCTTTAAATTTTCAGGAACAGGGTTAGCAAGCATCAATGAAAGCAGACGCGAAACAAATAACACATCTACTCAAACCTCTTCGACTTTTATTATTGGGGGCTCCAGGGTCAGGTAAAGGGACACAGACTTCGAGATTACTAAAGCAAATTCCACGATTATCTTCAATTTCGTCAGGCGACATTTTACGTCAGGAAATAAAATCTGAATCTACCCTAGGCCGAGAGGCTACTACCTACATTGCTCAAGGCAAGTTATTACCGGATGATCTCATAACGCGTCTGATAACTTTTCGTCTTTCGGCATTGGGTTGGTTAAAACCATCTGCCATGTGGTTGCTCGATGGATTTCCTCGAACTACTGCGCAAGCTTCTGCCTTAGACGAGCTGCTGAAACAGCATGACGCCAGCTTGAATCTAGTGGTAGAGCTAGATGTACCCGAATCCACCATATTAGAAAGGATCGAGAACAGATATGTTCACGTTCCTAGTGGGAGAGTGTATAACTTACAATATAATCCTCCCAAAGTGCCAGGATTAGACGATATCACCGGAGAACCATTGACCAAGAGGCTTGATGACACAGCGGAAGTGTTTAAAAAAAGGCTAGAAGAGTACAAGAAAACAAATGAGCCTTTAAAAGATTATTACAAAAAAAGTGGGATTTTTGGTACCGTCTCTGGGGAAACATCAGATATTATCTTCCCGAAATTATTGAACCTTATAACCAGCAAATTCGGCTAATAGGCTGATTTAACGCTACACTAACTGCAAGTATTTGTTAACCTTCCCCGAGACTTTGAAAAACCGTGACTCTAGTTGGAAGTCAGCATCTCGTCAACCAAATGATTACAGTTCACTTTGAATATTCTGAATAGCCTTTATGATATGAGTTAATCCTATATTAATCATGGCCGACGGCATTTGAGCGATGTATATGAAATTTATGAAAAATTAAAGTAGCGTACTTTATGCTACATAGCTTTTGAAAAGAAATCTCTGGTCTGTAAATAATAAATAAATATATATATATGTATATCTTAAAGTTGACAAAGTACTGTTAGCCATTCATAGAAATACTATATTTCATCTTGGGTTGAAGGTGATAATCGGCCCGATTTGACTACACTTTAAGAAGATTGGAAACAATGAAGTTTTATATAGATGATTTACCAGTGCTTTTTCCATACCCCAAGATATATCCAGAGCAGTATAATTATATGTGCGATATTAAAAAGACTCTGGATGTAGGTGGAAACAGTATCTTGGAGATGCCTTCAGGAACAGGTAAAACGGTCTCATTACTATCCCTCACAATTGCCTACCAGATGCACTACCCAGAACATAGAAAGATCATATATTGTTCTCGTACTATGTCTGAAATTGAAAAAGCTTTAGTAGAGTTAGAGAACCTTATGGATTACAGAACTAAAGAACTAGGCTATCAAGAGGATTTTCGAGGTCTTGGCTTGACATCAAGAAAAAATTTGTGTTTGCATCCTGAAGTGAGTAAGGAACGAAAAGGTACAGTAGTCGATGAAAAGTGCCGTAGAATGACAAATGGGCAGGCAAAGAGAAAATTAGAAGAGGATCCAGAGGCAAATGTAGAATTGTGTGAATACCATGAGAATTTGTACAATATTGAAGTAGAGGATTATCTTCCAAAAGGCGTATTTTCTTTTGAAAAACTTTTGAAATACTGCGAAGAAAAAACACTTTGTCCATATTTTATTGTTCGTCGTATGATTTCTCTTTGTAACATTATTATTTATTCTTACCATTATCTATTAGATCCTAAAATTGCTGAAAGAGTTTCCAACGAGGTTTCTAAAGATAGTATTGTCATTTTTGATGAAGCGCACAATATTGATAATGTGTGTATCGAATCGCTGTCATTAGACTTGACAACGGATGCATTGAGAAGAGCCACACGAGGTGCTAATGCGTTAGATGAACGTATTTCTGAGGTCAGAAAGGTTGACTCACAGAAATTACAGGATGAATACGAAAAACTAGTTCAAGGTCTCCATTCTGCAGATATTCTTACCGACCAGGAAGAGCCATTTGTGGAAACACCTGTATTGCCCCAAGATCTTCTAACAGAAGCAATCCCGGGAAATATACGAAGAGCCGAGCATTTTGTTTCATTTTTGAAAAGATTGATAGAATATCTGAAGACCAGAATGAAAGTTCTTCACGTTATTTCAGAAACGCCAAAATCATTTCTACAGCATTTAAAACAGTTAACTTTCATAGAAAGGAAACCTCTTCGGTTTTGCTCAGAAAGGCTATCATTACTTGTAAGAACTTTAGAAGTTACAGAGGTAGAAGATTTTACTGCATTGAAAGACATAGCAACTTTTGCTACTCTTATATCAACATATGAGGAAGGGTTTTTACTAATTATTGAACCGTATGAAATCGAAAATGCTGCAGTTCCGAATCCGATTATGAGATTTACTTGCTTAGATGCATCGATTGCCATCAAACCAGTCTTTGAGAGATTTTCTTCCGTTATTATCACTTCAGGGACCATATCACCATTAGACATGTATCCAAGAATGTTAAACTTTAAAACTGTTTTACAAAAATCATATGCCATGACCTTAGCCAAAAAATCATTTCTACCAATGATTATTACCAAGGGTTCTGATCAAGTTGCAATTTCTTCAAGATTTGAAATCAGAAACGATCCTAGTATTGTTCGTAATTACGGTTCTATGCTAGTAGAGTTTGCCAAGATCACACCTGATGGAATGGTTGTTTTTTTCCCCTCATATCTATATATGGAAAGTATTGTTTCAATGTGGCAAACAATGGGTATTCTTGACGAAGTTTGGAAACATAAATTAATTTTAGTTGAGACTCCTGATGCTCAAGAAACTTCTTTAGCCTTAGAAACCTATAGAAAGGCTTGCTCAAATGGGCGTGGGGCAATTTTGCTTTCTGTTGCTAGAGGAAAGGTATCTGAAGGTATCGATTTTGATCATCAATATGGCAGAACTGTGCTGATGATAGGTATCCCGTTTCAATACACAGAATCGCGTATTTTGAAAGCTCGCCTAGAATTCATGAGGGAGAACTATCGCATCAGAGAAAACGACTTCTTATCTTTCGATGCGATGAGACATGCAGCTCAATGTCTGGGGAGAGTACTGAGAGGGAAGGACGACTATGGTGTAATGGTACTAGCAGACCGTAGGTTTTCAAGAAAAAGAAGCCAGTTACCAAAATGGATTGCTCAAGGTTTGTCTGACGCCGATTTGAACCTTTCGACTGACATGGCCATATCCAATACCAAACAATTCTTGAGAACAATGGCACAACCCACAGACCCTAAAGACCAAGAGGGTGTATCTGTTTGGAGTTATGAAGATTTAATAAAGCACCAGAATAGCAGAAAAGATCAAGGTGGATTTATTGAAAACGAAAACAAAGAAGGAGAACAGGATGAAGATGAAGATGAAGATATAGAAATGCAGTGATGCAATGATACGCTTTTGCTATAAACTGTATATATCACAATTAGATTAAATAGCCGCAAGAGAATTTTATATATTGAAATCCATTCGATTATCCAGGACTAAACAATGATTTTATTTCACATTTATTTCAAAGGACAACTCTTTATCTGCGTCAAGATATGAATCACAGACACACCAAATTGTTAAGTTATGTTTACCAGATGTCGGAGTGTCAAATTCCAATTCATATTGCTGAGTCTCTTTATTTAAAGTAACTTTCTTGATCGCATAAAGCTCTTTTTTAGATACGTCACCTAAAACCAACCACCAACTTTCTAGCTTATCAAACGGATACTTTTCAGATGTTACTTGTAAGTTCTCAGGTTCAACATCTCTTGTCAATTGAATGGTAATTTTCTGTTTTACACCTGAAATTAACGAATCAGAATTATTCAACGAATAAGTAAGTTCAACGTTGGGGTAATTGTTAACAAACGCGGCGACCTGCGCAAGCTGTGAATCAGTAAGCGTTAAAATTTCATCCCTCTCTTCATCCTCAAGGGCCATTATATCATAGACCGTCTCGACGTTAATTTCTTTACATTTTTCCAAAATTTTGTTGTTGAAGTGTGGAATCTGTCTCAACGGATTATCAACGTCCCATACACCCTGAATCAACATCTGCGCCAAATCCATGGCGGTAGTAGCATTCAAATACCCGTTTGCTGAAAGGATATCAACCACTACGTTAATTAGTGGAACAACCTTTTCTAGAACGTCTTTTAAATCATTTTGAAAGTCGACAGGTAATTCAAGACGTGAAAAATATGCTTGTAACAATAAGAAAACTTTAAAGCTCACCGAACCAGAAGAGGTGTGTTCAGGGAATCTCAATGGTAGTCTTTTACTTAATTTGACAAGTAATGCTCTGTCTCCTTTTCTGAGTGGAATACTTTCGAATTCTACTGCTGTTGAAAGAACATACAGCATGTTTTTGAGCGTTGACGTATTCGATAAAGAAGAAACGAATGACTGAATAGTAAAAAATGATACGCCATAGTGAGAAGCAATTAGCCCGTTGCTCAAGGTAGAAATGATTTCAGTTGCTTCATCATCTCCTCCATTAACTTCTGCGGTTACTTCAGCTTCTGTATCGTCAATTTCAATGAAGGATGATTCAACTAAGTCATTCAAACAAGTTTCAACTAAATTACTCAAAAAAACTGAAATTCCATGTGGAGACGTATCCCTTACGCCATAATAGCTTGGATTCACATGGATACGACGATAGAAATACGAATATGTAAACCAGTCAACACAATCTTGTTTGCTTTGTATAATAGAATTTGCTATCTCATTGTTCAAAGTATCATGAATAATATACTGTAGGTAACTCTCAGTAGGCAAAGGCTCAATTAAGAATTTTTTGTAGTAGGCCTTCATGTTGTGACTTGTCAAAATTAAAACCTTGCCTGCCATTGAATCGTTACCACTAGCTAGTCCCACCATTTCTAGAAGTTCATTTATGGTATATGGCATATATTTATGCTCTGCACCATCATAAAGGTTGGTTCCTAAAATAATCACTTCATCAGTTTTACAAGCGAATGCAGAACAATCCTTAGAAATGAGTAAAACCGATACCGCACCATATTCGTATAACTTTTTCACAATTCTTTCATCATTTGATGCCATCCCCTTATACAAAATACCAACACCGTGTTTTAAAGGTGCTCTTAGATGACCATCTGTTAACTTTTCAATGTATGGTACAATTTGCTCTTCTTCAGCGTTCAACATATCCCATTCAATTGCTTTTGAAAACTTCATAAATGCAGACGCAACTTCCATACAATCCTTTCTAGATGGTAAGAACACCGAACTGGAATTACGATTTCCCGCTGCAGCAGCAGATGCTTCAAATGCCATTTGAAGCATCGAAAAATTGAATGATATGTGCTCAACATCTTTAAATGACTGAATATTAATTTCAAGAGGCTCAATTCTTTCGCTTGGAGAAAAGTTGTAGATGTTTGACTTCGTCATACCAGCCCATTCACCAAAATCACGAGCATTTGCCAAACAGTTCGAAAGGCAAACAAATCGAATTTTCTTTTCAAGTTGGGTTGCTATAAATATCATTCTAGAAATTAGCGTTTCATACACAGCACCGTAAACACCTTGGCTAATCTCATGAGCGTCATCATATATCATTAATTCTAAACTTTGGATGTTCTTCCTTTGTCTCCAACGACGTGACAAAAGCTCAAATTGCACGGGGGTAGCCAAGAGAACATGGCTTTTTGCTAATAATTTTAAATTTAGAGAAGGATCATTTCCTAGCTTATTTATTATCTTACCACCAGCAAGATGAGAGAACCTTTTATTCCAATCAGATAGCAAAAAATCAATTTTTTCCCCAGACGGATTGATATAAACCGCTCTTCCTTTATTCTGTCTCCAATGATTTAACAGTGCTAATTCAGCCATAGCTGTTTTACCTGTGCCCTTTCCTGAACCTACAAAGACCGAGTCATTCGAATTGTAGAGAGACTCGAAGACCTGGCTCTGAATCTTGTTGAAAGTTTTAAATTCAAATACTTCAGAAAAATCATCATTGCCAAGCTCTGATGTTGAAATACTAATATTCTCCAGAAGGGGAGTAGGAGGAGGAAATTTTTTCGGAAGTTTAAATCCATTGAAGGAAACTGGAATCTCGAATTCACTGTGCCACCAATTTTCTGATATCAAAGTAAGGAAGAAATTAGGTGGTAAGTTATTTTGATTGTGCTGTTTTAACTCATAAGAAAAGGATAAGGTAAATTCATGACCAACTATATCTGGAGTGATGAATAGTACGTCATAATAAAGTATTGAATCACCATCAGTGTCTTCTAGCATGAGCAAAAAAGGTTCAAGGGAACCGTGTACATTCATATCCCATATCCAGTCGGCTATTATTTCAATGTTGAACCTCATAACGCTACGAGTAATTGGCTGAGCGTTGCATGTTACGGACATTTTGGGAAATCTTTTCAATAAATCGTAAACCTGTTTTCCATATTTTTCAGATCTGATTGCACGACCAACTTCGGCAGGTGTTTCTAGCTGTAGATAATCTCCCCACGGTACTGTAGAGGCTTCCAGCCTTTTAATCACTTCGACAGGGCATGTTTTAAACTGTCTTAAAGGACAGTTTGTTGGCCACATTTTAGTTGTGGCAGATTTGCAAAGATTTAACAACATCCGTGTGGGATGTCCCCATCCTCTCTTCAAACATATTTCAAACATAGCACGCAATAACCTACCAGCATTTTGGTGAATAAACACCATATCAGAATTAAGTGCAAAACCTTCGAACTTTAGCTGGGAAATATAAGACTGCAGTAGTACATTCACTTTTGCTAAAGGATCATCAATATCTTCTCTGATAGGAATGGGTGCTTTCTCTAGAAGTTGTTTTAGTTCTCTTTTCTCTTCATATCTCACCGATACGTACTTAAACTCTTCCGACATTGAGAATATTCTAAAAAGATCAATCTGAGTTGTATGTTCATCTAACTCTCTATTGTAAACATCCATGGAAGCATGATTTATGTAAAATGACGACGCTATATTTCCTAGATCGGTCGCCTCAATTACATCATTTTCAGCATCATATAACACCAACTCTTGTTCTTTTAAAATGCATAGGGCCGAATGGACTAAGCTTTCTCTAAACTTTTTCAATTGCCCATCACTTGAAATATCAGGTACTTTGTAAAGCATAGGGGAAGCTAACATTCTGACATATAGGTAAGTATACGCCAACCAATTTACAGCATCATTCCTGCACTTAATGTTACCAGCGACAACTTCTGCATTTAAATTGTCAACTAATTTTGAAACAAATTGCGATTCTATTGGTAATTGTTGATTTAAAACCGAGAGATAATATTGAACATTCGATTGGTCTGTTATTATAATACCCTCGCCAAATGTGTCATATCTCGGTCTGCCTGCTCTACCTAACATTTGAAGTACATCTTGTGGAGAAAGTTGTTCCCAGGACCCCTTTTCAGGTGAATAGACATCTGTTCCTTTTATAATCACTGTATGAGCAGGGAGATTAACACCCCATGCTAACGTCGCAGTGCATACCAATACTTGCAACAACCCGTCTGCAAATAAATCTTCAGATAAGGATCTGTCACTTCTGGTCAGCCCTGCGTGATGCGTCCCTATACCGCTTTCAATCAACTTTCGTAGACTTGGATCGAGTACGTTGGCTGCTTCTGTCTTTAAAATCTGCTTCGATCCTGCATCATTTTTGGTTAATTTATGAGTAATGTTCTCTTCAGCAAATTTATTTTTCAACCATGTTGCTGTTCGTGATGTTTCTTTTCGAGAATGAACAAACACGATTATTTGATTACCTTCATTGATGGATTCCAATACCTTTTCATAACAAGCATCATTCATAGCCTTCAGCTTTTTCAAGGAGTTCCGTTCCTTAATGCCACAAAACTGTTGAGATAGAGGACACGGTCTAAATGAGGAGTCAAAATAAAACAATCCTTCCTTCGGAACTCTTAAAAACCTACCGACATCCTCATAATTTGGTAAGGTGGCAGAAAGGCCTATTATTCTGGGGTATTCCTGGCCATATTTGGAAGCCCAAAATGTCCTAGCCACGATGCTTTCCAATACTGGTCCCCTGTCATCATGTAACAAATGTATTTCATCTATAATCAACAAACGAACAAGTTCTACGATGGCCAAATTATTTGAATTTCTAGTAGTTATGTCCCATTTCTCTGGCGTAGACACCAAAACCTGCGTCTCGTCAATTTGCTTTCTACTAAGCCTAGAATCACCAGTCAATTCAGCGACTTTTATACCTAGAAAAGCCAGCCTCCTTTGAAATTCTCGGACTTGTTCCTGTACTAAGGCTTTCAAGGGTGCTATATAAACAATTTTAAATGCAGAAAGGTTTAATTTCTTAGTTTTCGGGTTATAATGATGGGATAAGGCTTTCAATACCGTCAATAACGCGATATTCGTCTTACCTGAACCAGTGGGTGCACATATTAGCATGTTTGAATCACCTTCAAATGCTGCGTGAAAAACCTTTGATTGTATAGGGTTTAAGGACGTTGTTTCCGATGAAGGAAACGCCTCCTGACACCAATCTGGTAGAGAAGTAATTTCTTTCAACTCATAATCAATAACAGGTTTGCTAGGAGCTGGAATATGTATTTCGTCATATTGTGGTTTCACCCTTTTGAATGATCCTTCCGGTAGGGATACTTTTGTCACGGTCATTAATTTAGAACTTTCGTCGAACTTAATCTTTTCCAAATCTATGACGGGCGGTATTGCTGGATTACTGAATTTTGTCCTTTTTGCTTCCGAAGACTGTGGCTGGTCGTCACCGGAATCGAGTTCACGCTTTGAGTGTGTAGTTTCTCTAAATTTATACTGTTCCACAAGATCATTCAAACCTTTTGCAACCATTTTCTCTATTAAGTTCGGTATTTCATTCTCTGTGCTCTTCGCCAGTCGTATGCCCCAAAAAATTGTAGATCTATTCTTGAGAATAAATTCAGCCAGTGATATATTCTCGAATTTAAGCAGATCAACCAACTTCTGCTCCAACGCTACTGGATTATGCTCAAGTGTTTCAATATCATTCAAAATTTTTTCTGACAGGTCTTGTATTACAGAGGTATCCTTGTAACCAAGCTCTGACCGAAGTTTTCTCTGCAAAAAAAATTCATCGATTGAGTATATCGGAACGCTCTCGATATTACTTGTTTTACTATCGGAGAGTTTAATTATATCGTTTTCAATGTTTGGCAATGCCCTCTTGTTTTTTTTTTTAGAATTGACTTCAACGTCATTGTAATCATATTCCTCATCATCTTCATTATCATTGATTTCTCCCCCAAGAACATTAGCATTGTTGGACATTTCTGTTACTTCTTCTTCATCTGATTTTTCATCATCGGCAAGAATTGCTACTGCTTGTTTATTGCTATTGTCAGGATGAGTTTCATAATCGGTAATGTTTTTCATAAGTTTAACTAATTCGTTAAACTTCAGGGAGTCTATATTGATGCCTAGCTCATGCTGGATCTTTTCCTTTCGCTCTTCAATATTACCATCCTCATTTTCCTCATTTTCTTTCAATTGTCTGATGAGTATATCAGCAGTTCCAATAATAAGATCATGGGGTATATCATTGCCTAAAACTTCTGTAACCCATTGCAAAATCTGCTCGTAAGTTTCGACATTTGAGAGATCCTTTGGATAATAATGTAACCTGAAATCGGAGGAAGAATTCAAAATGGTGGTATGCTGCTGAATTTTTTTCAATGATGCGCTCTTTCCAGTTTTTTCAACGGCTACATCATTTTCTTTTAATCCTTTATTAATGTTATTGCACAGGCCCTGTCCCATATCCTTAGCACTAATTCTACCACTCATGGATTTTGGTTGTGATATTTCCGCATCCCTTTGAGGATTTTGGCTGGTATTCATAAAGCGTTTATCAACTTTCAACACCTTATTGGACATCTCATCATAACGATAAATTTCTCTAATTTTTTTGGCCTTATCCTTCGTTTCATGCTCAGTCATTTTTAATAACGAAGGCTCACGGTAAATCTTCCAAAGCAATTACTTATATTTACTTTCACCTTATTTTACTCAAGATTATCTCTATTAGTGTATTATTCCTTTATAGTAGACATAGCTTTAGTAGCATAAATTTTTAATATTCTCGTAAAGAGCGACAATATTCAATATTAGATCGTCAAAGAAGCAAACACGCATTGATATCTGAGAGATCATCACAATGCGTTAATAGTACTTGATTCAACACCACTAATTATCAAGTTTGTTCCTGTCTGAATGATATGGATAGTACGAATTTGAACAAACGGCCCTTATTACAATATAGTCTCAGTTCATTGGGCTCGCAAATAACAAAATGGAGCTCATCTAGACCGACTTCGCCAGTTCGTAAGGCGAGAAGCACTGAAAATGACTTTCTTTCCAAGCAAGATACGTCTAGTATCCTCCCAAGTATCAACGACGACGGCGGTGAACAGTGGTACGAAAAGTTCAAGCCCAATTGTTTGGAGCAAGTGGCCATACATAAAAGAAAACTTAAAGATGTACAAGAAGCTTTAGATGCCATGTTTTTACCTAACGCCAAGCATAGGATCCTACTACTGTCTGGCCCCAGTGGATGCTCTAAAAGTACGGTCATAAAAGAACTCTCAAAAATCTTAGTTCCTAAATACAGACAAAACAGCAACGGAACGTCCTTTCGAAGCACCCCGAACGAGCATAAAGTGACCGAGTTTAGAGGTGATTGTATAGTCAACGATCTTCCTCAGATGGAAAGCTTTAGTGAGTTCTTAAAAGGCGCACGGTATCTTGTGATGTCCAACCTGTCATTAATACTTATCGAGGACCTTCCCAACGTCTTCCATATAGATACCAGACGTCGATTTCAACAACTTATATTACAGTGGCTATATAGTTCGGAGCCTCTATTACCTCCCCTTGTTATATGTATAACTGAATGTGAAATTCCAGAGAACGATAATAATTATCGCAAATTTGGTATTGATTATACATTTAGTGCAGAAACCATAATGAACAAAGAAATATTGATGCATCCAAGGTTGAAAAGAATTAAGTTTAATCCAATTAACAGCACTTTATTAAAAAAGCACTTGAAATTTATTTGTGTACAGAATATGAAAATGTTGAAGGAGAAAAATAAATGGAATAAAAGACAAGAAGTCATAGATTATATTGCGCAAGAGACTGGTGATATTAGGTCGGCCATTACGACCCTTCAATTCTGGGCGACATCAAGTGGAAGTTTGCCGATTTCAACCCGAGAATCCACCATATCATACTTTCATGCCATTGGGAAGGTGATACATGGTTCCCATAGCACGAATAACGATAACGAAATGATTAATAACCTCTTCGAAAATTCGAACAATTTGTTATCTAAAGAGGATTTCAAATTAGGAATATTAGAGAACTATAACACATTTAATAAAGGCGAATTCAGCATTTCTGATGCATCATCAATTGTGGATTGCCTGAGCGAGTGTGATAATATGAATGGTCTACCAGAATCCAATGAGTATGGTTTACGAGAAGTGCGCAAAACCTTTCGTAACATCAGTAAACAAGGCCATAATCATGGAACGGTTTATTTTCCAAGAGAATGGAAAGTAAGAAAATTACAAAATTCATTTAAAGTTCAAGCTGAAGATTGGTTAAATGTTAGTCTTTATAAGTACAACGCGGTACATTCTTTCAGGAATATAACTCTGGAATTTGGCTACTACGCACCTCTAATTAGAAAGTGTCAGAGTTATAAAAAAAAATCCATTCTCTATTATTTGAAGAATCTTCCGAGTGGCTCCTCGGGGCCCAAACAAACCATGGACAAATTTAGTGATATAATGAAAGTTGAGAACGGAATCGACGTTGTGGATCGGATAGGCGGGCCTATCGAAGCACTATCTGTGGAGGATGGACTAGCACCATTGATGGATAATGATAACAATAATTGTGACCATTTAGAGGATCAAAAAAAGGAAAGGGACAGAAGGCTTCGCATGTTGATTGACCAATATGAAAGAAATGTGATGATGGCTAACGACGATCTTGAAGACGAAGAAACTTCTTTTAATGATGACCCTATTGTCGATAGCGATAGCGATAACAGCAATAATATTGGCAATGAAACATTTGGTAGAAGCGACGAAGACGAGTCTCTATGTGAAATTCTGTCCCAGAGACAGCCGCGTAAAGCGCCAGTTATCAGTGAGTCCCTTTCAGATTCAGATCTGGAAATACTCTAACTTTTTACTCTTTAAATTTGACGAGAAAACCCCAGGAAATATTCCACACTAATCTATGCACATTACATTCTAGAATAAATTTATAAATAAATATATATACATATATATTAATATGTATATATGTATGAATATAGTTTTCATTACAAAATAAGGCTTACTGTAGAGCATGTTGGAAATATTCAGGATCTTCTTCTATAGATTCCTTGATAATATCCAAACCTCCCTGGAACTCCCCATTGATATATAACTGAGGAAAAGTAGGCCAATCAGAAAACTTCTTCAAGCTTTGTCTAACGTTTTCGTCTCTTAATATATCAAAAAATCCGAACCTTATTTGGTGTTCTCTGAGGATACCAACTAACTGTCTAGAAAATCCGCATTTAGGTTCTGATGGGCTTCCTTTCATGAATAGCATCACAGGTGCAGCTTGTACTAGCTTCACCAGCCTAGCATTTATTTCTTCTTCAGTTTCGTCCTCTTCATCATCGGAAGACCCGCTGCTTTCCTCATCAGACGTAGATTTAGGACCCTTGGCATTGTTCGCTAGTGAGGCAGAAGCATTCGAAAGAATTTCTAAGCTTTTCACAAACTCCTTAGGATCTGCGCCTGATATTTCTTTCACAATAGTACCATTTTGAATGAAGACGAAGTATGGTACGGCTGCAATCTCAAAAAGATCTGATATTTCTGGATGTTTGTCTGCATCTATTGATAAAAACCGGACATCCTCTTGCCTAACTTTTTCACTAACAGCTTCTAGCACCTGGCTCATACTTTTGCAAGGATCAGCCCATTGAGCTTTAAAATATAAGACAATGAGTTTATTAGCAGCGTTTGTAGTGGTTAGTTGCGTAAATTGGTCCTGGCTTTTTATTTCAACCACAGTCATATTTATTGGAGGAAGAGCACAGAAATTTAGTTATATGTTAGTGGAAAAATGAAATATGCTCAGTACCCAAAGACAACAATGTTACCGGGAAAACGAATCAACGTTCCTGGCAGTAACAGATTAAAAAATGGTTCAACTGGTACAGTATTAATATGCTATTTAAGCTAAATATCAACCAGTCTTCAGATATGGTAACTTTTTCTAGGACATCTGTGAATACGTCGCGAGGCTTCACCAATTAAAACGCGCGCTCTTACTAAAATTTCACGAATATAATGCTTATTGGCTGAAATGTTCAGACCCTTTTGCCAAGTTTGTAAAAAGTATTCCAAACAACTTCAATTTTGGTGTTGGTGGAAAGTTCCGGCCTCCTCCTTAGTGACTCTTTAATAAACCAATCTGCTACATCTTCTTTATCTTTGTTCTTTGGATCCTGCTTCCACTGATGGTAAGCGCTCCAGGTTCTGACATAATCTGCAAACTCCATTAGGGTGACCTGCTTTCTGATTAGCAATGGCTTCTTTGTATGCTGGTGGAGTTTTACTTTGTCTCTCACATCTTCTGCACAAAAATATGAAACTTGTATATCATGGAAAAGTTCTGGGTCTAAGTGAGAGTCTTTCAGCATATTACGAAGGCGAGATCTCCCCGGTTGTTCCCAATAGGGTCCCAGTCCTTGCTTCCCGTAAGGAACTTCAATCATCAGATCATCAAATTCAGGGTAGTCCGGGAAAATTAGGTCCGCATAACCCCAAATAGCGATAGTACCATCTTTTCTCAAATTGGCATAAGCAGATCGCTGAAATTTTTCGAAATCGAACCAATGAGCACATTCTACTGCGGTAATCATATCAATTTTCTGTTTGTCTACTGAATCCGCGCCTAGGAATTTAAAATCATCACTTGAAGAAATCTTAAATGAAACGTTTTTGTATGTATCAGGACTTCCTTCCTTTATTACTTCTGCAGTCTTAATCATGGTAGCGGAGAGATCGCTTCCCATAATTTGTTCGAATGGTTTTAACTCCTGAGCCATCTGTAAAGTGGCAGTACCTGGTCCACAGCCAACATCTACGAGTAATTTCCTTTCTCCGTCGTGGTATTCATCAATCATCTTGTAAAAATCGGAGGGATAAGAAGGTCTTGAAGATGAATATCTTTCTGAGTTGAAATCAGAAGCAGAGAAGGTAGACATTATTATCACTTATTTTGTTATCTTGTTAGGAGATAATTCTCATAAAAACTAATAAAGACTGCTACAACGAAAACATACTAAATTAGTTACATTCCTTTTCCTTTAAAAATGAAAATAAGGAAGATAAACTTTCGGAAACCAGAAAAAAAAAGGATATTACTGTGAGTCATGAACATCAACACATAAGGTGTGATTCATTTATAGTAAACAACGGCAGAATTGCACCTAATTTTTCTGATTAGATAGGTTGATGGAACACCCTTTTTATTGGTCATTTAACAATGCATGAGACTACATAAAACATTTATCTGTTTTAGTCAAAACAAACGTGGTTGTAGAAATATTTTCTGCAAGAAAATCCGCGGATGATATTTGAGAATAAAATACTCATAATGATATTGAGGCAGGGTATATTTTTTAATATTAGCGTGAGCACCAAGATCAGTTTCTAAACATTAGCAAATTATTCTAGGTGGTATAAGACAGCTAAAAATCTATAATTGAAATGTCAGCATCTTAAAATAAAACAGGAATTAATTTCTAAATACGCAATTGATCCAAGTGTTATGTCAATATGACTTACTGAGAACATATTCTGGCGGGCTTTACTTCCCGATCTCACATGTTGCCTTCAAGAAGCACAAAAAATTTGCAGCCCAAACACTGTCAGACACGAGAATCGATCTAACATCGTAAAATTTCAGCTGCTTGGATAAATTGGTACCCAAATATTGGAGAGACCTTTCACCACACCGACTTGAAATAGTAAACTCAAGCGCAATGATGAAAATTGCGTTGCAATGTATATTTGATATCACAAATACCAAAATTAGCCGCTTTTTTGGTACGCACTTATAATCGAAGAAATTGATTCTTTTTTAGATTTTTTAACAAATGAGGTTATATGAGAATGAAGAAGGTCATAACAAGCGGAACCAAAGCTTACTCAAACAAGTTATCATTTCCAACTAAATCCTACTTGAACTGCATCTCTTAAAAGAAAGATAGAAATTCTATACAAGCGCTCTCACTCAATAAGAATTGTAAAATGAACATGATAGTGATGTGTCACACCTCGATCGGCAACGTGAATTGGTTACCGTCTATTTAGCAATCAGTACAGAAATATTGAAGATGCCGCTATTTTTTTTTTTCATATTTCCGCCGTATTTTGATCCTGTGTAGACGGGTAATGGATGCTATTTGTATGCGATTGTAGAGTCTTAAAATGCTCAAGAGTGATGTATAATGTAAGTTCATCATTTGAAGAATTCGAACAAAGTTGTAACAATATAAGGAGTTCCGCAGACTAAGAAGTACTACACGATGGATTTTCAGTGCAGAACGTGTAGCCAGGCTTATGATGCTGAGCAGATGATGAAGCATCTCTCAAGTACGAGGCATAAAACTGTATTCGACACTTCAAATGATGAAGATATTTGCTGTGAGGAATGTCAAGATAAAAATATACACCAACTTCAAATCATCAGGTTTGCGGGTGAAGACATGATTTTACTTTGTAATTCGTGTTTTCGGAAAGAATATTCAGAAACGGAGCGTCCATCAACTAGCTACTCATTACAAAACGGCTCTATATTGAAATTTTGGAAAAAGTATGTGAAAGTCAGGGAATGTTGTTGTGATGAGTGTGGGGAAGAGTCTAACTTGAATGCAAATAGAAATGGGGAAGTATTATGTGACAAGTGCTTGCCCAAATCGAATAGAGCTAAAGACTTTGTTTCTGAAAAAAGTGGAAGATTCCTATACATCTACTTGGGACTGAATGAAACACAGAATAGCACTAGAAAGCCTAGAAAAAAGGGCGGCAGAAGAGTTGGTAGAGGAAAGAAGGGCAGGAAGGGTGCTAAGATTAAGAAGGAGAAAAAGGAAACTTTCGAGGCCAAAATAAGTAGAATCGCTTATGAAGTCAAGAAAGAAAATAGTACCATTCAAAGCTCTAGTAGTTCCAATCTAAGAAACTTCAAAGGTTTCAAAGCGGTGGAAAGCGATCCAGTAGTTGCAGCAAAAGTAAGCAAATCAGAGACTAGTAGAAGTAATCCTGGCCCATCAAATCGAAACAAAGGGAAAGGAAATAAGGCAAACCACAAAAAGAATAGTGGAAATGGGATAGGAAAAGAGAAAGAGAGGAAAACAAACATTAGAAATAATGTCCGTAACAGCCAACCTATACCAGAGGACAGAAAAAATACCAATAGCCACGTTACAACAAACTCTGGAGGGAAAGGCAAGAACGAATCAGTGGATAAGCACCAATTACCGCAACCAAAAGCTTTGAATGGAAACGGGTCGGGCAGTACTAATACTACTGGTTTGAAAAAAGGGAAAAAAGACCATGCTGGCCAGAAGACTAAGGGCAATGATAAAACGGGTAATAAGAATCCGCGAGAGGCCAAACTAAATTCAGCTGGCAGAAAGAATGCACTTGGCAAAAAATCAAATAACCAGCCAAATAAGGGAACTAGCAGGTGGACAATTGGATCTGATACTGAATCTTCTAGAGAACCTAGTATTAGCCCAAACGAGAACACAACTTCAATTACTAAATCGCGAAACCGCAATAAGAAGGCTAGCAAGCCGACGCTGAATGAAAAATCAAAAACAACAACGATGCCAAAAAAGTTGGAGACAAAAAATCAAGAGAAAAATAATGGAAAAACTAAGGACGGGAAACTTATTTACGAAGAAGGTGAACCACTCACAAGGTATAATACCTTTAAGTCAACCTTATCATACCCCGATTTGAACACATACCTAAATGATTACTCATTTGCCCTTTTTTTGGAACAGAAATTAGAGAACGAATTTGTTCAAAACTTCAACATACTATGGCCTCGCAATGAAAAAGATACAGCTTTTATAATCAACGTTGAGAAGAATAATAATTCAGAACTTGAGAAATTACTACCTGCAAATTTGCTTGCACTCGGTAGACCGGCATTTAATGAAAGGCAACCATTTTTCTTTTGTACTCAGGATGAACAAAAAGTTTGGTATATTTTTATCAAAGAACTTTCTATTCAAAGGGGTAAATACGTGTTGTTAGTGGAGCTTTTTTCGTGGAATAATTTGAGTTTGCCAACGAAAAATGGTTCATCTCAATTTAAGCTATTGCCAACTTCTGCGCAGACAAGTAGAATTCTATTTGCCATGACGCGTATTACAAACCCAAAATTTATTGACCTATTACTAGGCCAAAAGCCTATTAAAGAGATTTATTTTGATAACAGGCTAAAATTTTCCAGTGACAAGTTGAACCGATCTCAGAAGACTGCAGTGGAACATGTTCTAAACAACAGTATCACAATTCTACAAGGCCCACCTGGTACAGGTAAAACATCAACAATAGAGGAGATAATCATCCAAGTAATTGAAAGATTTCACGCATTCCCAATATTGTGTGTTGCCGCGTCAAATATTGCTATTGATAACATTGCCGAGAAGATTATGGAGAATAGACCGCAGATAAAGATCTTAAGAATTTTGTCAAAGAAGAAAGAACAACAGTATAGTGATGACCACCCATTGGGCGAAATTTGTCTCCACAATATTGTATACAAAAATCTTTCCCCAGACATGCAAGTCGTGGCAAACAAAACCCGCAGGGGCGAAATGATCTCCAAATCAGAGGACACGAAGTTTTATAAAGAGAAAAACCGTGTCACCAACAAGGTCGTATCTCAATCGCAAATAATTTTCACGACAAACATTGCTGCAGGTGGTCGTGAATTGAAGGTTATAAAAGAATGTCCCGTGGTAATAATGGATGAGGCTACACAATCATCAGAGGCTTCAACACTAGTCCCACTTTCGTTACCAGGTATAAGAAATTTTGTCTTCGTTGGGGACGAAAAGCAATTGTCAAGTTTCAGCAACATCCCTCAACTGGAAACCTCACTATTCGAAAGAGTCCTATCTAATGGCACGTACAAAAACCCACTAATGCTGGATACGCAGTACAGAATGCACCCAAAAATTAGCGAATTCCCCATTAAGAAAATATACAATGGTGAATTGAAGGACGGTGTCACGGACGAACAAAAGGCATGGCCTGGCGTGCAGCATCCGTTGTTTTTTTATCAGTGCGATTTGGGGCCCGAGAGCAGAGTGAGAAGCACGCAAAGAGACATAGTCGGGTTTACGTACGAAAACAAACACGAATGTGTAGAAATCGTGAAGATTATCCAAATACTAATGTTGGACAAGAAGGTTCCGCTGGAAGAAATTGGTGTCATAACGCCCTATTCTGCACAGCGTGATCTGCTGTCTGACATCTTGACCAAAAACGTAGTTATCAACCCCAAACAGATTTCTATGCAACAAGAATACGATGAAATTGAGCTATTTAACGCGGCTGGTTCTCAAGGAACCGCCGGCAGTCTACAAAACAATGTGATTAACATCATCAACGGCCTACACGTCGCGACCGTAGACTCCTTTCAAGGCCACGAAAAATCTTTCATCATATTTTCATGTGTCAGAAATAACACCGAAAACAAAATCGGCTTTTTACGTGACAAAAGAAGGTTAAACGTGGCATTGACAAGAGCCAAGCACGGACTAATTGTGGTGGGCAACAAGAATGTCTTAAGAAAAGGAGACCCCCTATGGAAAGACTACATTACCTACCTCGAGGAACAAGATGTCATATTCACTGATCTCACAGCTTACTAGCCGGCTAGGCGGCGGCAAGAAAATCCACTGTTTATGTATTGATTGCGCAATGCAGAGATAGATAGATATAGATAGATAATGGACGTAGTTATAGAACAGAAAATCGGTAGATCGAAAACACAGGGGAAAAAGGGGGGGGGGGGGGGACAGCGCAGCCACGGGACGGGCTTCCTCTTTGGAAAGTGGAGCGAAGTTTTGCGGAAGCTACTTTATTCCGGCCTGGAGTCAAAAGAGGAAGCTCGGTGGCAAATAGCTTCCTCTTTGTGGCCGGGGCGCGGGGGGACGAGGCAAAAAGCAAAGAAAAGCAAAAAAAATAAAAAAAAAAACAAAAAAACAGGGGTATGAGAAAAAGACACGCTTTTCCACGCGCAGCAAAAAGGAAAAAGGAAAAGGAAACTCTTTATTATTGGACCTTAAACCTGAAAACGAGACGAACCGTAACATAAAACCGTGTAGTTTCTGCAAAAATAACTTAGTTTTTCCTACTTTTCAAAATTGAGAGCGCAAGCAAGTGAGAAGAAAAAGCAAGTTAAAGATAAACTAAAGATAAAAATGTCAACCAGTCGTGAAGATTCTGTGTACCTAGCCAAGTTGGCTGAACAGGCCGAACGTTATGAAGAAATGGTCGAAAACATGAAGACTGTTGCCTCCTCTGGCCAAGAGTTGTCGGTCGAAGAGCGTAATTTGTTGTCTGTTGCTTATAAGAACGTTATTGGTGCTCGTCGTGCCTCTTGGAGAATTGTTTCTTCTATTGAGCAAAAGGAGGAGTCCAAGGAGAAGTCCGAACACCAGGTCGAGTTGATTTGTTCGTACCGTTCGAAGATTGAGACCGAACTAACTAAGATCTCCGACGATATTTTGTCCGTGCTAGACTCCCACTTAATTCCATCAGCCACCACTGGCGAGTCCAAGGTTTTCTACTATAAGATGAAGGGTGACTACCACCGTTATTTGGCTGAATTTTCTAGTGGCGATGCTAGAGAAAAGGCCACAAACGCCTCTTTAGAAGCATACAAGACCGCTTCTGAAATTGCCACCACAGAGTTACCCCCAACTCACCCAATCCGTCTAGGTTTGGCTCTTAACTTCTCTGTCTTCTATTATGAAATTCAAAACTCTCCAGACAAAGCCTGCCATTTGGCCAAGCAAGCTTTTGACGACGCTATTGCTGAGTTGGACACTCTGTCTGAAGAATCATACAAAGATAGCACACTTATCATGCAACTGCTAAGGGACAATTTAACCTTATGGACTTCAGACATGTCCGAGTCCGGTCAAGCTGAAGACCAACAACAACAACAACAACATCAGCAACAGCAGCCACCTGCTGCCGCCGAAGGTGAAGCACCAAAGTAAGTATTCCGATAAATCTAAAGAAAAATTACTAAAAAAAAGAAAGAAAAAAGAACGGGGGTGTAATAATTTGTAGTTCATTATTGCAATTATATATCTATATCTATATATGTATATAACATTAACATGTGCATGTACACACGTAATCGCGCGTGTACATGTCTATATGTGTTACTTGAACTATACTGTTTTGACGTGTATGTTTATTTATCTCTCTTCTGATTCCTCCACCCCTTCCTTACTCAACCGGGTAAATGTCGCATCATGACTCCCGACAATAATCCCCTCTGGTATAGCGAGAAGCAACTTTAGCTTCTTAACGGCAAGAACTTTTTTATGTTTGTCGCACCTGTATCTTCACAAAAGTTGGATACAGCAATAAGAAAGGAAACCACATTTGTGCCAATGCTTGCTGCTTCATTCAAACGCCAACCATCACAATTGGTCCGCGGGTTAGGAGCTGTTCTTCGCACTCCCACCAGGATAGGTCATGTTCGTACCATGGCAACTTTAAAAACAACTGATAAGAAGGCCCCTGAGGACATCGAGGGCTCGGACACAGTGCAAATTGAGTTGCCTGAATCTTCCTTCGAGTCGTATATGCTAGAGCCTCCAGACTTGTCTTATGAGACTTCGAAAGCCACCTTGTTACAGATGTATAAAGATATGGTCATCATCAGAAGAATGGAGATGGCTTGTGACGCCTTGTACAAGGCCAAGAAAATCAGAGGTTTTTGCCATCTATCTGTTGGTCAGGAGGCCATTGCTGTCGGTATCGAGAATGCCATCACAAAATTGGATTCCATCATCACATCTTACAGATGTCACGGTTTCACTTTTATGAGAGGTGCCTCAGTGAAAGCCGTTCTGGCTGAATTGATGGGTAGAAGAGCCGGTGTCTCTTACGGTAAGGGTGGTTCCATGCACCTTTACGCTCCAGGCTTCTATGGTGGTAATGGTATCGTGGGTGCCCAGGTTCCTTTAGGTGCAGGTTTAGCTTTTGCTCACCAATACAAGAACGAAGACGCCTGCTCTTTCACTTTGTATGGTGATGGTGCCTCTAATCAAGGTCAAGTTTTTGAATCTTTCAACATGGCCAAATTATGGAATTTGCCCGTCGTGTTTTGCTGTGAGAACAACAAGTACGGTATGGGTACCGCCGCTTCAAGATCCTCCGCGATGACTGAATATTTCAAGCGTGGTCAATACATTCCAGGTTTAAAAGTTAACGGTATGGATATTCTAGCTGTCTACCAAGCATCCAAGTTTGCTAAGGACTGGTGTCTATCCGGCAAAGGTCCTCTCGTTCTAGAATATGAAACCTATAGGTACGGTGGCCATTCTATGTCTGATCCCGGTACTACCTACAGAACTAGAGACGAGATTCAGCATATGAGATCCAAGAACGATCCAATTGCTGGTCTTAAGATGCATTTGATTGATCTAGGTATTGCCACTGAAGCTGAAGTCAAAGCTTACGACAAGTCCGCTAGAAAATACGTTGACGAACAAGTTGAATTAGCTGATGCTGCTCCTCCTCCAGAAGCCAAATTATCCATCTTGTTTGAAGACGTCTACGTGAAAGGTACAGAAACTCCAACCCTAAGAGGTAGGATCCCTGAAGATACTTGGGACTTCAAAAAGCAAGGCTTTGCCTCTAGGGATTAATTAATCGTAAGGAAAAATAAAATAATAGTGCTGTGATCGCATGATATTCTTCTCTGGAAGCGCCATTTTATAGCAAGAAATGTAAGTCAAGTATATTTTAACTGTATATCAACAATATAGCTCTTTTTTATGCCTTGTTGTTTTTCTTCGGGTTTTCCCCACACATTGTGTGGAGAGATAGTTATTAACAGACCGGAAAATAGCCGCCCAAGGATAAGCTTTTATATAAAGGGAAGGATAGTTGGCCCAAAAAATTTGGATTCTGCTTTTCCAGATTTACTTTCACCCTTTTATATTTGCTGTAGTCTGTTATGCCAATCAGGAAAGCATTTGAACAAATATGTCTGTTACAGGAACTGAGATCGATAGTGATACAGCAAAAAATATTCTTAGTGTAGATGAATTACAGAACTATGGTATCAATGCCTCAGATCTTCAAAAATTGAAGTCTGGTGGGATATACACAGTCAATGTATGTTATTATAACATTTTTAAAACCTCTGCTGTAGAGGTTCTTTCCCCCTTTCTTTTACTAACTAATAATTTGGAAAGGAACTTTTATAGACCGTTTTGTCAACAACAAGAAGACATTTATGTAAAATTAAAGGGTTAAGTGAGGTGAAAGTGGAAAAAATTAAAGAAGCTGCTGGAAAAATCATACAGGTGGGATTTATCCCCGCTACTGTACAATTAGATATAAGACAGCGTGTGTACTCCTTATCAACTGGATCTAAGCAACTAGATTCAATCCTAGGTGGTGGAATAATGACAATGAGTATCACTGAAGTTTTTGGTGAATTTAGGTGTGGTAAGACACAGATGTCTCATACTTTGTGTGTTACCACGCAGCTTCCGAGGGAAATGGGTGGTGGTGAAGGGAAAGTAGCATATATTGATACAGAAGGCACTTTCAGGCCCGAGAGGATTAAGCAAATTGCAGAAGGTTATGAATTGGATCCCGAGTCATGTTTGGCGAACGTTTCATATGCTAGAGCCTTGAATAGTGAACATCAAATGGAACTTGTTGAACAATTGGGTGAAGAGCTTAGTTCTGGAGATTATCGCCTTATCGTGGTAGATTCTATAATGGCAAACTTCAGAGTAGACTACTGCGGTAGAGGTGAACTAAGCGAAAGACAGCAAAAGCTAAATCAACATCTTTTCAAATTGAATAGATTGGCAGAGGAATTTAATGTTGCAGTATTTCTAACAAACCAAGTTCAATCAGACCCAGGTGCTTCTGCATTATTTGCCTCGGCAGATGGTAGGAAACCAATTGGAGGGCACGTCCTGGCACATGCGTCAGCAACAAGGATTTTGTTGAGAAAAGGGCGTGGTGACGAAAGAGTTGCCAAGTTACAAGATTCCCCAGATATGCCTGAAAAAGAATGTGTCTACGTAATTGGTGAAAAAGGTATTACCGATTCAAGTGACTAGTTTTTGTATACTTTTTTAATGAAGATGACATTGCTCCTTTATTAAACTTTTCTTTTACTTTGTGTTATTAATATTATTAATATCTTGTTATGATTCTTTGTTTTAGCAGCTCCGAAAGAAAGGAATACTATAATATAATTGTTGTAATTCGGAAAAAAATTATTAAATTACTCTGGTGCATATGCGTATATAAAATTGAGCATTACCTAACGCCATATATTACTATCTAAAGTCCTCACAGATGATGTGTTTTCAAAATCAAATGATTGGAGCTCCTCATCATCTTCCCCGGTAAACTGCTCGGTTTCAGATCCATTATCCAGATACCTCAACGGGCTAGTGTACGCAATTGAAGGGTACCTATAAAATAAAGTACGTTCCTCTTTCAACTGAAAAAACCCCCGATAATCCTTTGACAAGAAATAATACATAATATAATCTCGCTTTCTGACAAGACTTTTCAGTTCTTGGTACTCTAATTCCCGTTCGAAAATCGGATATGTGCCAGCAATTTCGTCAGTTATTATAGCGTTTATAATAGCCTCGTAGTCATCGGGCTCAATTCTATTTTCGTAGTTGAACAGACGGTAAAAAGGGCTACAGTCATAATTATGCTCGCATTCCTCGAGAATAATATCTGAATCAGATTGTAAATGTATTATATTTCTTGGCGTTACAACAATAGAATCCTCGGGCCCTGATATTTTCTTTATAGATGGGGAATCCGGTATATAGTCAAGGTTTATATCTGTTAATTCATTTGAATCTAAGTTAGCGCGAGCTTCAATTTCGTTAGGCTTCTTGAAATTTGCCTTAACTGGGACTTGCTTTGCCAATTTTTTGTCATCTAGCTTTTTTCTATGGTTGAAATTTAGGTCACGAAGCCTTATATGTTCAAGATCCTTGGATTTTGTAGCAGCTTTTTCCTTTATCAAGAAACTGCTTGACTTCTTTTGCGAAAAAGGGTGGGTTTGATTTTCATCTTGATGCAACCTCTCATCGACATCCATTTTGTCACTGTGTCTGAGAATCTATACTTCAGGGCCTGTTACAAGAAGTAGAAACTAAAATACAATGTTACAAATGCGAGAAGGGTTTTTTTTATGATCATGAGTGACCGCAATAAAATCTTTCGAAGCTTTTTCGAATATTTTAACATTTTTTCTCTATAGCTTCTTTGTGGCATCGCCCATGGGATCAAACCATACTGGTTTCTTTGTAAAACACGCGCAAAATATAGAAACTCAGAAAAAGAGAAAACGAGTAGAGGAAAAATTTATCAGCCATTTATGCGACGCATCCGTTTGACTGATCTATCTATTTAAAACAGAAACCTACGTTGAAAAGTTATTTTTCCAACACATTACTGGATCTCATCAAATTGCCAATGTAATCTTCTAGATAATCATTTTCTTGCTTTAGTTGCTCACACACCTCTTGCTGCTCTAAGGTTTTATTCCACAACAAGTCTAATGTATCCTTCAGAAGTTTGGTTTGGCGCATCATCCTCTCATTTTTTGTTCCAGCTTCTCTTTCGCCAAGATTAACTTCAGAGGATGGCTGCTTGCCCGTCGGCGAGCCAGTACTAATGTTCTCCGCTGACATTGTCCTATTTGTTTGTTTGCTATTATAATTTATCTAGTCAACAACTTCGCAGATCTACAAACTGGTCCTTAAGATGTTTTATTGAAGACATCATTTTTTATTTTTTTAAGCAGAACGTGCTGTGCTCTCCCTTTTGGGCCTTCTTACGATTTTCAAAAAAAAGTATGGTCTCTAGCGGGATCGAACCGCTGATCCCCGCGTTATTAGCACGGTGCCTTAACCAACTGGGCCAAGAGACCTGTAATCTGTATTAAACCAGCATAAATTATGAAATCATAGCAACGTTTCAAACACTTCAGATGCCCCATCCCTTCGTGTGGATGCTGAAATGAAACTCTAGAATATCATCCATTTAGTAGCATTCTTGCTGCTGGTATAGTATCATATGAGATCTAGGAAGATGAAATGAAGCTTGAGAAAGAGTTAGCAAGTTTAATGGAAGCTGAAATGCAAGAATTGATAATGTAATGGGAAAATGAAGCATATAAAACGATAGGAAAAATAATCGTAATATTATTGTATGCAAATACCGATTAAATTTGAGGATCCCTATACCCTTGAGGAGAAGTTCTAGTATGTTCTGTATACATAGTATTGAAGCCTCTATCAACAATGGAATCCCGATAATTATCACAAAATTCACACAAACCTCAGATAAACGTAACAGTATTAGCATACATAATTATACCCAGGCCTCTCCCACAGTGCGTATGATTCGCTACGAAATCATCAATTTCACATAATATTGAGATTGCATTTGTTTTTGTTTCTTGCGTTGTCACTTTTAATTCTGCTGTATTATCAACTCCTGCACTTAGCTTCTGCAAGATAAAATGACGACTTGAGCATCATTCTCAGATTCAGTTGAAAGTTGCTGACGATTTTCAGGGGTCCCATTTCTAGTAAAACGACATTAGACATATACTAGAAGTTCTCCTCAAAAGATACAGGAATCAATAAAAGAGAATCGGCAATTCTAAATAGCATATTATTATTACTTCTTTTGCTTTGTAAGTTGTAATTTACAATCCTATTACATTATCGTTTCTTGATTTCAACTTCCATTAGATTTGATTATGACTGCCATCATTTTGGGTCACCGTACGTGAACATTGGTTTGCAACAGGAATAAAAGTCTTGAGATGTTGTACTCTGAGCAAATAAACAAAAGGAATTCTTTCTAATATTTCACAAAACTGATTTCCAAAAATGTCTCTAAGTACTCCATTAGCGACACATTTTACATTTCATTTGTTTAACATAATACCTTATTTAAAGATTGATTAATTTTCGATGAGGCATACCCCTTGGCAGAAAAGGAACAAACTCACAAAGTGCACAAAGAGTTTATAAAGAAAATAAGAAAAGTAAGGAAGAGAAAGAGACCGTACCAGCAAGGCCAAGATGTTTAAAAGAATCGCAATAGCCCAGATAAGAACGTATACAAATGGCGTTGTTTTCAAGACAGCCTCTAAATCCAAGAGAAGATGGATTCCATGGACAATTTTTGGGGGAAGTTTTCTTGGAGGGTGGTACTTGACACAGCATATGACGTTCACGGACCTACTAGCTTATTGGAGATATGATGCCCTACCCAAGAACGCAGATGAAGTCGTCAAATATCACGCTGATCTGAATAGACGTTTAAATGGCCTACCCATAGTAAAACAGTTGGAGAATGCTGGTTTTGTACAAGTGATTGCTAATGAAGAGGAGAACTTGTTAGTGTCAAGGGCATTAAATACACCAGGTGGCGTCGCTATACCACCAAGAGTTTATTACAACCCCAGTAGGCGTGAAACTGTCGGGCTATACCATTTAGGAATGAAACTTACTGGTTATCCTTTCTTAATTCACGGAGGCATTTTAGCAACAGTTATTGAAGATTTAATGAAAGAGGCCATTAGACTCGAAAAAGGAACAAAAAATATAAACCAAGAAACCAAGAATTTGAGTATCTCGTACAAGTTCCCCACGTTAGCTAATCAATTTGTTGTAGTAAGAACCACCGATCTTCAGCAATACGGTAACAAAACTAAATTAAAGGCTGAACTTATGGACCAAAGTGGCAACAGGACATTGGTCAAAGCTAATGCCACGTTTTCCAGCGAACAAGAGAATCCAAAAGAAGAAAAATAGACCTGCCGTCTACTTATTTATTTATTTATTTATTTATACAATAGCTGTACCATGTAAATAATACATATATGAAATTATTGAAACCAATGTATGGATCCATCTCCGCATACTATACAATCCATGGAATAATCATGTTTTTCTAAAGGAATTGGAGAGGCCACCTGTTCCATAAGACATAGTCCAACTAGGAGGGGCTTTTGGCCTTCGTGCAGTATCTTATACCGTTGGAAAAAATCGTCATAATACCCAGCACCGTGACCCATCCTTGCACCAGTTTTAATATCAAACGCCACTCCAGGCACCAATACGACATCTAGAATATCTGATTCATCAATATGCGGTTCAGGCTCTTTTAGTTGATATGGACCTTGAGGCTTCAAATCACGAACCATTTTCAAACTACTCATTCGATGGAATATTAAATGTGGATGATGATCTTCCCGTAATTTGAAGTGTTTCGATTCAGAAGTATGAGTACATCTTGGCAGAAAGACCTCCTGGCCATCTTGAAATAAATTCTTAATGATTTCTCCAGTCGTTACTTCTCCTTTATCCATGCTCATATAACACGCTACACGCCTAGAATTGGTGGAAGCGATCAATGAGCGTACTGCTTGAGAAATAGTATGCGACTCTGCAGCGATAATATCGTAGTCAAGAGCATTTATTACCCTTTTGATTTGACGTCTCAGTAATTGCTTAGTGGCCATTAATTTTTTGTAGCTATATAAAGATAGCGTAGCTGACAGTAATTTTTATTTTTGCCATTTCAATGATTAAATATTATTCGGAAGAAATCTTAGAAAATTATATATATCCTTCAAGAGAATGAAGCTGCTAACTGATTAATAAAAACAGCTTTAATCACAAATCTCTCACTACATGAAATAAAACACCTTTACGAACAGATATGGAAGACTGATTGCCACGAAGCTTCGGGTTCGCAAGCAGAATGGTTTCCAGGAAGTGACTTACTAAGCTCGAATATTGTCCTAGATAGCAAACAGGCCTTTGATGGAATCAGTTTGTCTCTTGAAGGTTCTTTTGACACTATATAAAATAAAATGATGAATGGGAATAACAGACCAGTTCTACGGGTAGGATTGAGATATAAAACGAGAAAGGCACTCTCTCACTGAAAAGTAATGAAAAATTAGCAAAACTTCGATCTGATGTCTTTACATCCTTGAGAATATCGCTAAGCTATCGATACTACGAATGATCCAGATACGACAGTCTTCGCTGGCGATATTTTTGGACTAAATTTGCTCACTGATACACTAAAATGCCTACGCAACTACACAAAGGTAAGAAACCACAATCGCTACCCATTAATCCTTATTGGCATTGTAGCCCCATATAATAGAAGTGAAAGAGTAACATTGCGCCATTTTTCGCTACTAAATAACCTCAAGAAATGTGTCCAGCTTATGATTCCCATAGAGCGAGAATATATGACTTAAAGCATATTCCTGAGTGGGTTGTACTGGTACACACTCTGTGATGGTGGAGCACATTAATTAAAACTCAAAAAAATTATCACGATATGGACAAAAATCTAAATGGGCATGTCCCTCTCACAAAAAGACCTCACGTATTTTATGAAATTACAAATTGACGTATTTCAACCTTGCTTACTCTAAAGTTCCCCCATATAGCATAGGGGTGCTTTGGGTTTATTCAATCGTCAAATATAGTCTGATTTGTCTCATTATTCTTGTGTCGGAGAAAAATTTATTGAAGCGACTACTACCTAGATATTCTGCAATTTTTCCTATAATATAATATGCCTCACCCCAATCAGTCCCTCTTTATGACAAGAAATAAGACTACAATGTTTCATCAGATACTCCACATTCCCCCTATCAAAACCCAACAAGAGCGCTATCTCTTATACAACATTTCACAAAAAACATGTGATATGCTTACAATTGATCCTATCAATATCAAAATTATCATTCTCACTGCATTATCCTTCATTTTCATTAGTGCGCATCCTCCATTTTGGGACGTGTCTACCAAATAAAGAATGATGCGAGATACAAAGTAGGTGATAACATCAGAACCCGGTGTTAGAATGCAAGGTATAATCAGCAAAAAAAAAAAAAATGTGTAAAAAAAAAAGGTCGGTTACCAGCTTTACTAAATGTTTTCTATTGAATAAATTCATAGAATTCCATAAGTGACTGTGACATTTTCCACCCAGTTGATACAGTTCAATGAATTCTCACTGCAGCTATATTTTGGATGCTTCTCCACTTTGTAATATACATTGTGATGTTTCTCTGATGAAAGATATAAAATATTAAAAAAAGTTGATTCTTACATCTCATCTTTGTCATAAAAATCCTCTGGAATGGCACCTTAGAATTTCTAGGCACAGGAAACTATTCGATTTTTCTAATATATGAATCTAAGTCAAATTCAATATCTATGTTATTTCAGAAAGTGGAGTAGGTGTGCTTTTAAGAGAACGGATTTATGACGGAAAACTAGGTTAAATAGACGAAGAAAAGCTGAAGTAATTATCGTTTTGCTCAAACTTTCAGGATAATCCCTATCATAATATATTCCTATCAAGCGATGAGCAACGGAAAGCTGTGAATTGTGAATGTAACAACAAGACTATGTGAAGCAATTTTTAAGAGTTATTTCATTTAGCAACCTTTTGAGACCCGAAATACTCAAAGAACGATAAAATTGTGGGACGAATAATTAGACTAGCAACAATAAAAGGAGTAAATACAACTAGATTTGTGAGTGTGTGTAATTGCGTATAGCTTGAAAGACTTACCACAGTGGTATCAACACCATACTCGAATCGTTCTAGATCTTGCATAAAAAAAGGACATTTACTTTTACTTACTAGTTATGAGCCACCTTTGATTTCATGGTACAGCCCATAACCTTCCTGAAAGCGGTGCATAACGTAAGGGACTAGATTAGAATCACAAACCCTTTTATTGCATTCTACAGTATTCGTCTAAATCAAGGGATTTTATTTCCTAATTGAAAGTGATCAATTGTTTAGATGCATACTTGGTTTTTACTCTCCGAGGTTTTCTTTAGTAATACCAAATTCAGTGTCCTCCCAAAATAGATTGAGAAGGTCTGGTAGAGATTCTGCAGTCACAAAATTTTCGAGGCTACAAAAGTCCATGCCAACTGAAACACTGGTGCTGCTGGGTGACAATTTCTCATAACAAGCACCTTCTTGATTTTTTCCCTGTACGCCAATAACTCTATTATTCACCAAATCACCCATTTCCCTATCAAGAATGCTGAGAATTTCTTTACGGAAGCTTGATTCTTTGTGTTCGCCTATAATATTCCTGTACCAGATACATTCAATGTCCAACGCAGCTTGACCAGCATCTGAGCAAGCCTGGCCATATTTTTTCAATTCACAAAATAGCGATTCCTTAGCCATTTTCTGTGAACGTGTGTACATCTGACAGCAGATGCGTGTTAGGATGAAAGAAACTGCTGTTCCATTTTCCAACTTTTTAGAGAAGGCGTTGTTGCCCTTGAAATTAACATTACCAGAGCTCACAAATAAGTCATTGTATGAGGCTATCATGCGGCACATCAAGGATAAATAACATATCGAGTTCCTTCTAGGGGTCTCGATAAAATTCAAGGTAATATTCATCAAGATGGCATATATGAACCACGAACAACGGAAAATATAGAACGTATCTTCGTGCTTGAGAACATCCGTCAAAATATCTACAGATGCTTCAAAGGTTTGAAGCCTGATGTCCTTTACGCAGGAATCAAGTTCAATCCTCTCTCTTTCTTGTAAAAGATTTTGTATCCTTAAAATCAAACTCTCCATTCCCTGAAAACAACAAACCTTTGCAAATCCGAAATGGGTGTATAGTTCAAATACATTACTGTTTTCAGAATATTGTTTGAGGAAAGGGATTAGTTTGTCTTGTATGCACTGAAAAATTTTACATATTTTTGAAAACTCTACCATAAGCTGTCGTGCGGTTCCATTTAGGTCTTTAGCATTAGGAGTTGCAAATAATCTGTAGTCTGTAAAGTGTCGATTATAAAGCAAACCAGAGAATACCGCTGTAATAATTTTCGTTAATAGAATATAGCCGAAAGAGATACAAATATCAAACTTACTTGGGTCGAGCTCCACCAAGTTTATTAAAGTAAAACAGTCCATCGAATCATCTACCCCTAATCCAACCACATCCTTGGGAAAGAGACACGAAGTCATTTCATGAGGTATCAATGGCTGCTTACCGGTGACCAATGAATACCATCTATCCCACCAGTAGCAGTCCCACCATAACTTACGATATTCTTCGGCAGTGTCCTCATCCTGACCAATATAATATTCCCAACGATTTAAACCAGCATCCAAACTTCGCCTGGACATCGTGGAAATAATTCTTCCCAGCACAAAAGGATCGTCTATCCAATATCTGTGTTTCATCAACGAGACTAAGCCCTTTAAAATAGTCAAGTCGTACATTGTCGAAAATAGGGATCTTTCAAAATATTCAAGACAGAGACAAAAAATCAACTCATCTTGCTCAAGAAAATATTTCAAAGGAAGTAATTTTTTGGAACTTTTACGATCCAACGCCTTGTGGTGCTGTTCCATCAACTGTACTCCGTACATAAACCAGTCTGTTGGTTTATTGAATTTGATTGTTTGGTTAATGTTTGTATTTCCTTTGATTTCATTCGATATATTTGACATAATGTGTTGAATAAGTACGTCGTTCCCACATGAAAGTCCGTTTAGCTTTGAATAATACTCTAAAGGAGATATCGAAGTTACTTTAGGACCAGCATGGCTAGCAGAGCTAGCGTCAAGAAACTTCAAAAATAAATAGATAGTTTCTCTCGTCTCCCTATCATTCGAACATGAAATCAATTTTTTAGTTATCCAGCTAATACCCGTAGAGGCAAAATATAGCAACGGTGAATAGACCCCAAAGTACATACTGACATTCTGTGCAGTATTGCTTTCAAAAGCGTTGGAGAACCTATTCAAAGATTTTGACTGTTTCCCGATAATTTCTGTTTCTATCGATTTCAGGCCACCATATGAGCTAATTTCCTTACTGTCCAGATTGAGGTAAAGCTGAGGATTTATTTTTTCAAGCTCAGTGCAAATGTTTGCTAGGCCTTTCTGTAAAGAGGCCGGTGCGCTTGGAGGTAACTGAGCCTTCAATTTTGCTATGCTGCACTTAGCATTATCCAAATCATTACTGAGACTACCAGTATAATTGAAAAAAACCTCAATCGGTTCACGAAATTGATTTCTATACGTACATTTTGATTGAGACCCAATACACCCAAAACATGGCTTCTTACTGTTGCACTTAATCTTTTTCCTATGGCATCTATCACAGGCTTTGGTTACCCTAGATTTTTGTTTGGCTAATCCTCTTTTTGCTGCCATCTCAATAAAATATAAAAAGCTAAAAAGCTTAAAATTTAAACAACAATAATGTCGTTAACCTAATGCGCTTATTCGATGAGATTTGGATTTGCTTCTAGCTTATAGAAAGGAAGAAAGTTTTTACTGTTCAAAGCACACATCAAAAAAATTATTACCCAGCCTTTCAAACAAACAAAGTACTCCAAAATAGTTATTTTTGAATACTAGCAAACCAACCAATCACTTTTTTTGTTGGATTATCAAATAAGCCTAATCAGGTCTTTCATGCAGCGTTGAATCCAGGTTACTTCACCGCACCTTAAGTTAAGATCAAGACAGTATCGGCTGTTCCTGAGAAACCAGCCATATTCAAGTTTCGGTATCCTAACCGTTGATATTGTCCTTATTTGTCGACCTTCAAATATTGTGGCTGCCATGTGTATGAGCGCCTCGATCTATTATGACTAAGCCATGCGATCGTCGTGTAATGGTATCGCGCATACTGAAGGTTTCAGCCCTGTTTTGATGTGCCGCGGCAAAGTGGTTTTTCTCCATACAGGATGAAGTGTTTCTTTCCCCATGCCGCGGCAAGCTCATCCTAAATAAATCTCAACTTTTCAACTAAATGTACTTCAATTGAACAAATGCCAAGACCTCAAATGAATCAGTATAAAAGCACCTACCGAATCAATTGTGGGATGTATAGTCTCTTGCCTTAAAATGTTCAGGATAGTAGGTTAATAGTATCCAATTACATAGCTACTTAATCTTTTATTGTCCATCAACGTTCCAAAATGTCCACAACTGATTCGGGGTTCGTACTTTACCACTATACGCCAAGTAAAGCGGCTGCAATCGTATTTGTCGTACTCTTCATTATAATGACAGTCATTTTTGCTGTTCAAACTTTATATGCTGCGAGAAAATCTTCTAAGGCATTGAAAAATAATCCATTTGAGTCATCTGATGATAAGGTCGATAGTCTTGAGGATGCTGAATACAAGCAACTAAAAATCACACCCACAGTTTTTGCGTTCATACCTTTCTTCACTGGCTGCATCATGGAAGCTGTCGGGTATATCGGGAGGGCTCTATCCAGTTCCAATCCTGAAAGAACGACCCCATATATTATCCAATCTGTTCTTTTATTAGTCGCTCCAGCACTAATAGCCGCGACAATTTATATGATTTTTGGAAGGCTACTACATGTTATGAGGTGCCAATCTTTAATTTTGATTTCTGCACGCTTTGGTACGACTTTCTTTGTTGTGGGAGATGTGTTTAGTTTCTTTTTACAAGCTGCAGGTGGCGGACTAATGTCTAAGGCAGGATCAACGAAGACTGGTTCAGGGCTCATAACTGCGGGCCTTTTTGTACAGGTAATTTTTTTTGGATTTTTCATTATCAATGAGATAAGATTCACAGTAAATGTTAAAAGGAGATGCTTATTTTACGAAGATATTTCCAGAAAGTGGATCTTTGTGAATGCTACCCTATTATTAAGCAGTATGTTGATCCTACTACGTTCAATTGTCCGAATAGTTGAATTTATTCAGGGATTCAATGGCTATATAATCTCTCATGAGTATTTCATATATGTCTTCGATGCTGTACCTATGTTATTGGTAATCATAGCATTTAGTGTGGGATCCTTTTTCGGCAACGTATTCGATGTTATAAAGGAGTGTCAAACGTTAAGTAATTAGATAATATATACCAAATTTTGATTTCTATGTAGTGCAGCCAATCAATTTTAACTTCATTTAGAATAAAAATCTTTCCTCTTCTGCTTTGAAGCCATTAAAACGAAAGATCTAGGCGGTACTATTTCTCCATTCTCAGCCGTACAATCATGCACCGAAAAGGAAGGCAATGTATTGAATTTTTCGCCGAGAACAAAATATTTGTAAACACTCGTTAGATTCCGCATTGTTAAGTGGCATCACAAACACAATCAAGATTAAGAGAAAAGTAGCTCGTTGAGAAAGATTCTTGTACATATCGGGATACTTCTGAAGTCCAATAAGACATTCAAATAAAGACAGACTGGATAAAGAATTCCTGAACGTCAAAACTTATATCTTCTTGTCCCTTGGAATGTCTCTCTGCTCTTATATTGTTGCTGTTGAGTGGTCTCATGACAATAAAGTCTGTCACTGAATTGAAGACTACTGAATCATGGCAGCTAATACAATCACGCCCATCCAGAAAAGTGTCGTGTGGCGAAAATTTTTGTTCACGTTGAACAGAGGGTACTGATTTCAAAGTGCTCTTAAGTCGTAATGACGGCCCTAATAATGATTTCCAGACCCTTTGGAAGGAGTTTCTTCTTTAAGTACTGCCCTCCCTGATCTATATTTGTAGGAAATTTTTAAAGTACCTAGCCTTTTTCTCAGTCACGGCTGTAGAGTGTACACAGAGCCTTTGAAGTTTGGTGTTTTACGAAATTAAAGCAGTCACCTATGTCATTTAGCTACAAAAAACTTGTCTAGAAAAACAGTACGTCAGCCTCCTATATCGGTACTCATCACAGGATCAATGTATAGTATGTATCAAGGAGGATGTATCAACGCCAAATTAAAGGCACACTAACATGTAATAAACTGGTATTATATATTTTTTTTCAATTGAGGTGAAATTCAGTGTCTCAGAATTATTTTTTAGTTCAAAGAGTACGGCTATTGAAGTGAGCTATAATGTCATATAGCTTTACAAACATAAGAGTAAAAGTGCGCTTGTCTTCGCCTCAATGAATTAATGGAGCAGAAATTTTCTTAACGGTCAGCAATACTTGAAAATAGTTTTAGCAGTTCAAACTTTCGTTGTTATCTTGATACTGGATTCTCCTTGGTATTCATATAAAAGATTTTATTTAATGGTGCCCCCCGCAGGGTCATTTTAAGGCCTTTTTTTATTTTCAAAGGAATTAATATATAGCATATAATATAATTTATCACCAAATCAACAGAAAATATCATAATAGCATTAACCCGCAAGAATTTCTTTAAATGAACACAATTTTCTGCAGTATAAAATAGAAATTTCTAATTATCCTGTATCCAAGACATGAAATCGATATATTCAAAGAAATTTATTAGTATACTGAAGTGCATATATTCATTTTTTTAGCCACGGAACTGAAATCTCATCATAATGTGGCGGTCCGGGTTTCCCCTAAAAATAATTGAGGGCATATATGTATATCTTTTCGAGACTCAAGTTGAAAAAGAGCCTCCTTAGTTCTGCAAATACATCCGATAGTAGGGCAGGAGTCCCAATCAAATTTAGGTATGTCCTCTATGCTATCACCCACCTCTGGTAAACAGCCAATTGCGGCCTTTATGATGAACAGTGAGGAATTCAAATTAAATTTACTCTCTGAGGTGAAAACCCATTTCATAATAACCTTTTTACCCTCTACAACATATACTGATCTAACTTCAGAGCATCTAACAAGTGTCAATATCCTAAAATCTTCCTTTTTTCCGAAGTTGAGTTCTAGTATGTGGGATATGCTCTCCTTATTGCGATAATAGCTTGTTTTCTTCACCTTAACAGTGCAAAAAAGAACTTTAAACAGAGTGAAACCGTCGCACTCTCCTTTTGCCTCATAATCCGACTCTTCAGGGAAGTCCCCATTTTTCAATATCTCGTATCGATAAAAAAGAAAACCCACATAATCTCGCCTAACAAAAAAAGGTTTCTTAGTGCGGAAGGCAAATAACGGCAAGCCCTCTCCATCCGCCGTAAATGACTTGAAGGGATGCTTCCTACTTGAAAACAGATTTATAGACGTTGTGATTTGAATATTAGGTCGTCTTTGAAAACACGAAGCTTGACCATTCCAGTTTTCGTTACGGTATCAAATTTAAACTTATCCGGAACATCCTTCCTGTCTTTGTTAGCGTAGGTTTCTTCTTCTGTAGCCTTTACTCGAGGCTCGTAACCATTAGGATGCCACAGCATGATACTGTTTACAGAACTCGATCATATACTAGAACCTTTGATTTCGGTAATCAGCCCACATCCTATGCTTTCATTTCCTTGGCGTATGTTACTGACTAGTTTCCTGGCTTAAAATAGGAGAATTCATCCTCTTAGTTATTTTCTTGGTGGACCACGTGCCTTGCTTAAAGCAGGGCGCTGCCGTTGTTGCAACAGCATTTTCAGACTTTCCTTTAGGTAAGAAAGGTCAACCAATAATTTTATTTTAATTCTGATGATGGTTACGCGTTCCAAGAAAATCAAAACCTTGGCCCTCATCCTCTTCTAAGACGTATAATGCAATCAAGAAACCCTTCCCAAAACCTAATAAAGGCTTGTTATTAGTTTCAAATTCAAGCAGGACTCGACTTGGCCCTTTTAAACTTTTAAAGTCGTAGAAAATAGGTGCATAATTAGCTAAAGCAGAAGAAACTCACCATTTGAATTATATAACTTTATTGATTCGAGTAAAACATCCATCAGGTATAGCGTGTTGCGGAAAGACTTTTTTACTCTTATTGTAACAAATGTGTGTTACAATTTACCTGTAACCTTGTTCTGTATAAAATTTTCTCTCGTTGTCATATGCCAATCTTTATATAATGAATAGAAATTAGGAGGAACACAAGCAGAGGGGTAGATCCCGACAAGCCATAACATACAGACGTAAAACTGCTCGCAAATTTGCGAACCACTTGGTCGGGTGCGGTACGTAAAACGAAGATTTGTACAATAAAAATATTGTTGGTTTAGCTAGATTATATTCTCTGATGATATTTTAATTCGATTTCCATCAAATTTTATACTAGACAGTAATGGAGTTTCAAGTTCGAAGTCACTTCACTTGAAGCTGAATTATATTAAAAGAATTTTCTTTTACTTGATTTATTGCTCTGCATTGTCTGATAGTGTAATGGCAGATAATGCAAAGAATAGTAAAGGGAAGATATTTTATTTCTTCGATTATACAAAAATTTTAACTTGTATGTGATCCCTGTCTTTAATATCGTTTCATTATTCAAACTAACTACAGAAATAGCTAAATGAGTGATTACTGTGCCATCATTTTGACTTCAAAGATCATCTATATCTTGATATAAAATCTACCTGTCGAAAGTAAGATCATCCCTTTGCAGGCATGTAAGGTGTAAGATATAAGAGCAAACAATTGCTAGAAAATAGCTTTTGAATGAATGTTAAAAGGGACTGAACTTAGAAGTGTTGCGATTTTCTGTTTACAAAATTTGCCCAAAGCGCTTCTTTTCTTTTTAAGAATTGTATAGATGTAATTATTTAACGGATGTCTGACAGCATTGAACGTTCCTAACTCCACAAAAATAACCAACGGGACCTCTACCTTATTAAACCACTTCCCGCCCCATTAACTAACCAGCATAACCTAGGCAATACAAGGAAATGTGCTTCGAAAATTTAAGGTAAACGCAATTCTTGCCACAATATAAAGCTCTCACTGTGCTCATACACTGCTTAGATAATAAAAATCAAATGGTTTCTACTAAAACATAGCAAGCCTCACAAGATATAGAGATAATACACCATTAAAAAAAAAAGTTCAGCAAGTTTGCTGGAGGTTGCAAAGAGACTAATGAAGGGCTTTCACAACGACTTTTTACAGTTATTGATAAAAGAATGCTCTTAAGACAGCAGAACCTATTGGTTTGAAGAAGATAGAGGTCTTGTAGTATATTGCTGCTCTAATGATTCAAGCTCTTAACGATGTGGGCAAATAGATGTATGGTTGCGTTCTGGGAAAGGATAGTAAGAAACCTTTTTGATTACAAAACCGTGAAAGACGAATTAGCAGCTGTTACAGGAAACCCCCTTTACCTTAGCCAGTGTTTTCTCATCTTCAAAAAAAAAGTATTGTACGTAACTCTTCCATCTAGCAGAGCTCCCGCTCTTCTTCAAACAAGTTTCATTATATTCATTCTTAATAATTTTGGTATCATCGAGGTGAGGTCTTCGTTGTTTCAACACCAGCTATTTTTCAGCGGCTTACAATTACGTAGTTCTATCAACGAATACACTGGGAGTGCGTACAATCATGGACTATAACAATATACGGCCCCAACACGTTATATGTATCAGTTATATATATATATTATATTATTTTGGGAAGAGTAGCATTGCTTTTGAAAGTACATGGGGCTTACTTTGGCTCATAGAATGGGTCTGAATATGAAATTCTGAAATATTCAGGTTTTGGAGTACTGACAATATTTAGCAAGGATTCCAAATGTTAGTTAGTAAACCAAACCAAGGCATCTGACCCCGAACCTTCATCACTCGCTTTCTAACATAACGAGCTTGTATGACATAATATTATAGAACTCGAGGTTAACCTTTAGATATAAATATAGTAATCTTCATCATAATAATTTCAGGGTAGTGCGCGTATTTGTCGAAAAAACGCAAAATGACAGAAATCCTATGTTTACTGACTTTAGATTTTGTATGAGGTCAATTGGCGGAAAAAGGACGCAGTCTGTAACTTTGATTGGCATCTTGATTTGATTTGTTGGGTGGTTCTCTTACAATCAATAGTTTATTTCATGGAAAGCTTGATGACATGTGATATCACACCATGCAAATTAGTGAAAAGAGTCCTTGTTGACTTACCACACGTGCGAAAGCCGCCTTTTACCGTGGTGCAAAGCATATTGAGCGGCCTGGAGACCAAGAATGTCAGGGCCTTTAAGCAACAGAAGGCGTGTATAGGCAAAAAGTAAGGTGTTTTGAGATATTTTTTATAAAAGTAGTATTTCTTAAAAATGAGCGCGGAGCCATTCTTTGAAGGCGCGCTTGCAAATTTCAGGTATTGGGCTCGATTATTTTGGCAAGTGTTATGCGTTGTAACAAATCTATATAAAGTGACACTTCTGGAACACTGTATCGTAATCCCAAATAATGTATGTAGAATAGAAAAAAATATATGAAAAAATGAATAGATCATACACAGACGACATGAATAGCAGCTCTCCAAATTACCTGACAACAAGGACGTTTAGAATCTTTAGATTGTTTGCAATAATTTTTGCACTGCTTTTGATAGCGTACTCTTTATTTCTGAGCACTCTAAAAACAGGCTCTATACCTGATCGTGCCAACACTGTTACTTTAATGCGCCGTGCCAGGTGGTCATTTGGGACTGGATTAGGACTAGGAGGATTTGTAATTGCTGCAGCCGCTTATGCTACTCCTTACTGGGTCGCAGCAATCTGTCTCGCAACTGCTAGCGAGGTGTGTGCACCTATAGCTGGTGCTGTTTTGGCGACAGCAGCGGTTATTGTCGCAGCAGTTTTAGTGGGAAAGAGTTCGGGCTCGGCAACAAAGCGAGGGTTAACTAAGACTATTAGCGTACTGAATCATACCATAACATTCACCGATCATATACTCAATGGTCAGACGTTGTCTAATGGTACTGGTAGTAATTTTGTTACAATAGGATTCAGCGGGTATGCAGTACATGACACTATCAAACGTGACAGCACTACTGATATCAATTTCGTGGGATATACCACAGAGCATGGAACCCACATTAGCACGAGTAGCGTACATAATGTGAGCAGTCTCATCGATAAAATTGTGGCAGCGGTACCAGGGGTCCCTGATACAGGTGGTAATGCTTCTGCTCTATCGTTTCAGAAACGCAGTCAGGAGTTCGCTACCTCATGGATATCAATGACATATGATCAGAGTTATGGTGACCTTGCGCAAACGTGGCAAAATGACGAAGGCGGAGCAGGAAATTTTGATTCTTATGCGGAAGAGGAGTTACAGAATTTCTTTTCAGGTAATAGAGACTGGAAGTACTGCTTTGCTGCTGAGGACACGAAGAGTGGTGAGCCAATTGATTACGATGACATACCTGGTGACGGTCCAGGCACGGGTTCGGCATTCAAATCGGAGATATATTTCAACACTTACGGTGGTATAGATAATTATTGTAATGACGAGCATATCGGTGCTCAGAACACTGGAGATGGTCGATAAAGCTTTACGCCTGTCGGTGAATTGACTGACCCGAAATTAATAACTCGAATACAATTATAAGAAAAAACAAAACTAAGATACAAAACACACGCCACACCCACATACGCGCTAATTGTGAGAATTATGTGGGTAATTAGATAATTGTTGGGATTCCATTGTTACTAAAGGCTATAATATTAGGTATATAGAATATACTAGAAGTTCTCCTCCAGGATATAGGAATCCACAAAAGGGAATCGATAGTTCTACATAGTGTTATTATTTTATCTTCTTTCTTTTTATATGTTGTCATTCATTATCCTATTACATTATCAATCCTTGCATTTCAGCTTCCATTAGATTGGATGACTGTTTCTCAATCTTTATGTCATCCTCTTGCACCGCATATTATAATATACTATTAAATAGATGATATTAGAATTTCATTCCAACAAATTGATTTTATGAAATCTAATAGTTCAGATATAGCTCAAAACAATAATAATAAGTTATCAAATATAACTCATCTGTTTACATGCTAAGTTCTGGTCAAGTGATATAGCGTTATCTTTATTATTGAATTAAATTCTATAATTAGAATTCGACTAACCGACTAATGACTCTAAAAATTATGCGATGGCTCTTCGAGATTCCATTATTTCTCACTGCATTACATACGTGGGTTATACTAGATACAGATAGATGATTGTAAGTATTGGAACAAGATCCAACTATCATCCTATTTATTGCGATAGGCGCACTACTTGAGACTGATATACTTACTTTGGCTACTGCATTCAAAGAGTGCCACTAAACAATGTCAACAAAATCAATTAGACTTTTTTTTGCCACAAAAACTTTTAACGACGTCCTTTGGCAGTACTGTATTTTGGGATTCAAGACGCTTAGTCAATAAAAAATCTAAATTCTTGTTCATTTTCAGTTCTGGTATTTTTTTCATATTAATGATGGGGTGGTTTGGAGGCTCATGTTTCCCACTGAAGACCGCTGGTAATTTCGTTCGTATATTTTAAAGAGAACTATATCCTGTCGCCAATTATGTGCAGTTGATTAGAAAACTAAGATAGAAATAAGTAGGGATGGAACCAGGTTCCACAAGAAGCGCGTTGAGCCGATCCGGCTTATCAGGCACGGGAAGCAGTATTATTAACTCAGAAAGCGCGCAGAAAAGCGGCCTTTTGAAAGCACGTCTGCAGACATCTCACGACACATTCCCAAATAGGGCCCTGCTAAAAAAAAAGCAGCAGAGCGTACGTTGCCTGGATGAGCATGGTTTAACGTGTTGCTATATTATGATAAGGGGGGTGGTAAGTATACGTTGTGCTGACTGCCAGAGAATATCCTTATTCACAATTATTTGTTGAGTTTTAAACTTATTTACAGAGACTATATATAATGACACTTCTGGAATACAATATCGCTACTCAATATCAGAAAAAAAAGTAACAATAATGATGCCTACCTACCTAGGAAAGTTAACGTGGATATGCTTTTTTACCACCTTAGGACTAGCTTGTGCTTACAACGTAACAGAGCAAATGGAGTTTGATCAGTTCAAATCAGGTTACCTTGCCTGTCTCGCACCAGAACACAGAAACATTGTAGTCGATTTGGCTAGTAATGGATTCATAACAATTTCACCGATGGCGAATGCAACAATTGACTTTGAGGATGTAACTAGTGATTATTTTAACTGCACTGACGTCAATACTAACGTACAAGTTACGATCGCGTCATTTTACAATGAATACGGTTTTGGGCCTGATGATAACGGCTATTATCACGCTACAGAAGGACCTTCAGAATTTGAACGGCATGGTATGGATGTTAGGCTTTACAGACCATACTATCCAGGTGAGTTTGTCATGGGAAAACGTTCAAACGCACTTGGAGTGGCTTATCTTAGTGAGATTTCTTATTAACTGAATTTTCTTTGCTGCTGCTGGAGAT